>WNFV01001332.1_pt1 | contig 65979 bp, 63 predicted proteins | sample 5400101 | NCBI WGS metagenome assembly WNFV01 (sample SAMN13153361, study PRJNA577476) | soil metagenome | isolation source: 115 cm soil or saprolite under grassland replicate 1 | place: USA:California | collected 2016-06-15
GGCTCCCAGTGGCTGTTGCGCCGGACCAGCCGCCCGTCGTCGATGAGCATCCCGAGCATCTCCTCGACGAACAGCGGGTTGCCCTCCGCGGCGGCGGCGATCCGGCGGCCGGCCTCCTCCTCGAGGCCCGCGCTCCCCAGGAGGTTCGCGATGAGCTCGGCGCTCTCGTCGTCGGACAGCGGCTCGAGCTGGAGGATGGTCGCCGCGAGCTTGCCGCCGCCCCAGGCCGGCCGCTGTTCGAGGAGGTCGAGACGGGCCAGGCAGACGAGCAGGATGGGCGCGTCCCGCGTCCAGTCGGCCAGGTGGTCGATGAGATCGAGGAAGGCGGGCTGGGCCCAGTGGATGTCGTCGAACACCACGACGAGCGGCCGTTCGGCCGCGAGCAACTCGAACACGCGACGGACGGCGCGGAAGGCCTCCTCCGCCGGCGCGTCGGCCGGCCCGATCCCGACGAGCCCGGCCACCTGCGCGGCGAGCGTCTCGGCTTCGGGGTCGTCGCCGAGGAGCGACCGGAGTTTCGCCAGCGCCTCGGCCGGCGGGTCCTGGTCCGCGATCCCGGCCGCCTCCTTGACGACCTCGGCGAGCGGCCAGAAGGTGATGCCGTCGCCGTAGGAGAGGCACCGGCCGGAGAGGATCCGCGCGCCGCCGGCCACGGTGCCCACATGGCCGGCGCCGGCCGCGGTGGCCAGGAACTCGTTCACCAGGCGCGACTTCCCGACGCCGGCCGAGCCGAGCCCGGCCCACCATCGGCGAGTCCAGCCTCCGTGCGTGGCCGAGCACGCCGGGCCGGACGTGGAGCAGGCGGAACGCGGCGACCGGCTCGGCCTTGCCCTTCAGCGTGAGCGGCTCCTCGACCGGGGAGGCCTCGACCGCGTCGCGCACCAGCGCGTACGTCGTGCCGCCCAGCAGGACCTCCCCGGGCGCGGCCGCCTGTTCGAGCCGGGCCGCCACGTTCACCGCGTCTCCCGTCACCAGCTGTTGGCCCGTCGACGGATCGCCGGCCACGACCTCCCCGCTGTTGACGCCGGTGCGGACGGCGATGGTGCCCCCCCGGTCCCGCTCCAGCTCCTCGAGTAGCGCGTCATCACCCGCCGGAGGGTCTCGGGGTCGAGCCGCTCCCCGATCGCCGTGGACCCCGTCACGTCGGAGAAGACCACCGTGACCGTCTTGCGAACCTCGGCCGCCGGGGCCGCGCCGGCCTCGCCGAGCGCCGTGCCGCAGCTGTTGCAGAACCGCGACCCCGGAGGGTTCTCGACCCCGCAGCTCGGACACGTCACCATGGCTTGCACGACGCACGAAGCCTACCGACCTGCAGCTCCCCGCCGACACCGATCGGCGCGTCGGCGCCGGCTGATAGGCTCGCGACACGAGAGTGTTGGCCCTCCTCCCCCGGAGAGGATCGCATCGATGAACGTGATCGCAACCGTCATCAACGGGGCGATCGTCGCGGCGGTCGGCCTGATCCTGGCGTTGCTCGGCAGGGGTCGCTTCGAGGCCGTGGAGCAGCGGATCGACCGGTTGGAGGAGCGGCTCGAGCGCAGGATCGATGGCGTGGAGCGGCGGGTGGAGGCGTTGGGTCAATCCCAGGACACGATGCGATCCGACCTCACCCTGGTGGCGCTGGCAGTCGGGGTCAGGCCGCGAGCGACGAATCGCTGACGGCCTCCCGCTGATAGACGCGTTCAATTCGGCGAAAGCCGGCCACGGGCCCCGCCGGCGGCCCGCGCGTTGGCTGGACCGACCCGGGACCTCGGCCCAGCGCCGAGCCCGATCGGTTCAGCACCGCGACGGGGGTCCACCGCGAGGTGGGCCCCTCGCTCGTTCCGGCGCACGACGCTGTCCCTCGGCGGCCTCGCCCTGATGCCGAGCCAGGCTCGAGGACCTGAGGTTCTACAGCGCGGCGGCGGCCTCGCGGGCGCGTTCGAGGAGCGCCCAGGCCTCCTTTTCGTTCCAGGAGCTCGATGGCTTCCGCATCCTGTTCGAGGTGGTACGCGACGATCTCCTCGTACTCGGGGAGCCGTTCGCCGGCCGCACGCACGAGCCACGACGCGAAGCGTTCGTGCAGGTCCGCGCGGGTCTCCTTCGGCATCGCATGGTACGCCGCGTCTCGGATCAAGCTTGTCAGCGTCCGACCTGCTGGAGGTGGCGGAGCTTGTCGGGGTTCGCGACTGAGCGGATCGTTTGGATCTTGTCTTCGGCGATGTCGAGGCTCACGACCACCATGGGGTCGCCGGCCTCGTCGACCCAGACGCAACCGGGCTGGCCGTTGACTTCGGCTGGGTGCATGGTCCAGCCTCGCTGCTTCGTTCGTTCGAGCAACGGGCCGATGAGCTTGCCGATCGTCGCCTTGCCGTGGAGGGCGTGTCGGAACCCTCCTGCGCCCTGGCCTCCGCCGTCGCCGTAGAGGACCACGTCTTCGGCGAGGAGGTCGATCAGGGACTCGGTGTCTCCATTCCTGGCGGCTGCCCAGAAGTACTGGGCCAGCTCGTCTCTGCGCTTGCGGTCGGCCTCGAACCTGGGGCGGCCTTCCTCCACTCGCCTCCTGGCTCTCACCGCGATCTGGCGGCAGTTGTCTTCGGTCTTCCCCACGATCTGGGCGATCTCCGCGTAGTCGTAGTCGAAGACCTCTCGCAGCAGGAACACCGCTCGCTCGACCGGCGTCAGGTTCTCGAGCAGGACCAGGAAGGCCATCGACAGGCTGTCGCCGATCTCGGCCAGCTGCTCCGCTCCGAGCTCGTCGTCGGTGATCAGGGGCTCGGGGAGCCACGGACCGACGTAGGTCTCCCTGCGCACCCTCGCCGACCTCAGGTGGTCGATCCCGAGCCTCGTCGTCACCGCCGACAGGTAGGCCTTGGGCGAGTCGATGCTCGCTCCCGCCTTCGTCTCCCGGTGGAACCGGAGGAAGGCCTCCTGCACCACGTCCTCGGCGTCGGTCACGCTGCCGAGCATCCGGTACGCGATTGCGAACATCAGCGGCCGGAGGTCCTCGTACAGGTCTCCCACCCATCTCTCCTGCGTGATCGGGGCTCTCATTCTGCTACCCAAGACGATTCAGCCCTCCCGTCTGTGACACCCCTCCCGCCCTGTCACAAGCGGCACCCCCTCCCTCGTCTTCCTCCTCGACCACATCACCCGAGGGAGGCGAGGTCCTCATGTTCGAATCGAACGGCGGTGCCCGGGCGCTCGGTCCCTCGAACGAGATCGAGGTCGGGAGTCGGTTCGACGCCGTGGACAGCCGGTTCGACGCCGTGGATAGCCGGTTCGACGCCGTGGACAGCCGGTTCGACCGGTTCGATCAACGGATCGACTGGCTGGAAGAGCGACTCGATCGGCGGATGGGCTCGATGCAGGCTTCGCTCGACGCCCTGCGCTCCGACCTCACCCATGTGGCGCTGGCCGTCGGGGTCCGGCCGCGAGCGACGAATCCCTGACGGTGCCGGCCGGCCCGGCCTTCGCCGCGGCCGGGCTCTCGTAGCCGGCCGGGGCCGGAAGCTCCTGGTGCCGAACTGCGTTGCGTCCCTGTTCCAGTCGCCGAACGGGCTCGGGCCCAGGGCCAAGGAGGTGCTGGGCGACCACACCAAGGACTCCCTGGCCGAGATCCTCCGCGCGCTGGGCGGGACCGTGGCGCAGCCGGCCCGCAAGGAGGCGTTCCTGACTGCCGTGATCGAGCGGATCTCTGACCCGGAGCTCATGGCGGCCGTCCTCGGCCACGCCGACGCGCCGCCGCACGCGGCCGAGATCCTCGCCGCCATCCGTGAGTCGGACCAGCCGGTCTCCGGCGGCTCCCTCATGAGGATGGGGTTCCGGGACATCACTCCGGCGCCGTGGACGCATTCCCGGTACTCGTACGGCCGCCCCCGGCCGGAGGACGCGCTCGAGTGGCTGCAGCGCCGCGGCCTGGTCGCGGCGGTGAGCGCCGGCGCGTACGACTACGGGACACACTTCGTCGTCCCCGCCGAGGCCGAGGTGGCGCTCCGCGGCGGGGTCATCTTCCAGACCTGGCACCCCGAGCCGCCCCGACCGGAGCCGGTCGACGCCCCGCCCGTCCCGTTCATGCCGGACGCGGTGGTGGCGGAGGTCCAGGCCCTGCTCGACGACTGGGCCCTGCGGCGGCCGCCGGCGTTGCAGAAGGGCGGCCTGGGGGTCCGCGAGCTCCGGCGCTCGGCGAAGACGCTCGGGATCGGCGAACGGCGGGCGCAGTTCCTCTACGCGCTCGCCGCGGAGCTCGGACTGCTGGCATCCGAACGCGACCGGGACCCGAACGACGAGCCACCGGCATGGACCGGGGGGGCGGGCCGGGCGCTCGCCGCGTTTCAATGGGACGGTCCGGGTCGCGAGGTCGTCGTTCCCTCCGAGGAAGCCGCCACGTGGGGCCGGCTCGGGCCCGCGGAGCAGTGGGACGGTCTCTTCCGGGCCTGGCCCCGGGCCCGGCTGTGGACCGACGTCGACGAGGGCGGCCTCCTCACGGCCGACGGCGTGCGCTTCGGGCAGGACCGGCGGGTCCGGCAGGCCGTCGCCGAGACGCTTGCCGCTCTCCCCTCGGGAAGCGGCGCGGCGACCAGGGACGTCGCGTGGCGGCTGCTGTGGAGCCGCCCGTCACTCTTCCACTGCCTCGAGTGCGCCACCCTCGCCGTGGAGCGGGCCGCCGAGGGGCTCACGTTCCTCGGGACCGGGACCGCCGATCCGCCGTCGCTCGCCGAGCCCGGCCGGACGGTCGCTGCGGAACCCGCGATGGCACGCCGGCCGCTCCGCCGCAGCTGCGATGTTCCACGAGCCCGTCGCCACCTGCGTCGTGCAGGCGGACCTCCGGGTGATCGTCCCGGGCCCGCCCGACCGGGAGCTCGCCGAGCGCCTCATGGCGTTCGCCGACATCAAGGCGACCGCTCCGGCCCGCGTGTACCGGCTGTCCGACCGGTCGATCGCTCGCGCCCTCGACGCCGGCGGGACCGCTGAGGGCATCCTCGAGTTCCTGCGCTCCCGCGCTCCGAAGGGGCTGCCGCAGAACGTCGAGTACCTGGTGGCCGACGTGGCCCGCCGCCAACTCCGGGAGGTCACCGCCGGCGGCGAGCCGTTCGCGCTCCGCCCGTTCCAGGAGCAGTCCGTGGAGACGTTCTGGGCCGCCGGCGGGCCGTCGGGCGGGAGCGGCGTCGTGGTGCTCCCGTGCGGCGCCGGCAAGACCGTGGTGGGGATGGGCGTGATGGCCAAGGCGCGGACGAGCACGCTGATCCTCGTGACCAGCATCGTCGCCGCGCGGCAATGGCGCCGGGAGCTGCTCGACAGGACCACGCTCGGCGAGGACGGCATCGGGGAGTACTCGGGGGAGGCCAAGCAGATCCGCCCGGTCACGCTGGCCACCTACCAGGTGATGTCCCACCGCAGCAGGGGCCGGTTCCCCCACCTGGCCCTGTTCTCCGACCACGACTGGGGGCTCGTCGTCTACGACGAGGTCCACCTCCTCCCCGCCCCGGTGTTCCGGATGACCGCGGAGATCCAGGCCAAGCGGCGGCTCGGGCTCACCGCGACGCTCGTCCGCGAGGACCGGCGGGAGGACGACGTGTTCAGCCTGATCGGGCCCAAGCGGTTCGACGCGCCCTGGCGGGACCTCGAGTCCCAGGGGTGGATCGCGCCCGCCGTGTGCGCCGAGATCCGCATCGCGCTGCCTACGGCGGAGCGGCTGGAGTACGCCACGGCGGAGCCCCAGGACCGGTACCGGGTGGCGGCGACGACCCCGGCCAAGCTGCCGGTCATCCGGGAGCTCGTGGCGCGCCACCGGGATGACCGGGTGCTCGTCATCGAGCAGTATCTCGACCAGCTCGAGGAGGTCGCCGCGCTCCTGGATGCGCCGCTCGTCACCGGGAAGACGCCCACCGCGGCGCGGGAGGCCCTCTACGAGCGGTTCCGCTCCGCCGACGTCCGGCTGCTCGTCGTGTCGAAGGTGGCGAACTTCTCCATCGACCTCCCCGAGGCGAACGTCGCCATCCAGATCTCCGGGACGTTCGGCTCCCGCCAGGAGGAGGCCCAGCGGCTGGGGCGGATCCTCCGACCGAAGCCCGGCGGCGGCCAGGCCCGCTTCTACGCCCTCGTCACCCGCGAGACGAAGGACCAGGACTTCGCCATGCACCGTCAGCTGTTCCTGGCCGAGCAGGGCTACCGCTACGAGATCCTCGACGAGGGCGCGATCCTGAGCCCACCTCCTGCCGTCGGGACCGGGACGGCCGTCGGGGGCTGAGCACGGCCCGGCCGGGAGGGAGGACCGACCGACCCGGTGCGTCCCGCTGGCCCTCATTTGCCTGCATGCGCGGGGCATCTGCCCGCTCACCGCAGCCCGGGGCGCTCGGTACCCCGACGAGGTCGTGATCCCGTCCGACGAGGCCGGACAACTCGGCGTCCCGGGGGGGGCAGCCACAAGAAACACAATCCATAACACCAGGGTTGTGTTATTTGCGTCTAGGTCTGTATCATGCGACCATGAGAGTCCAAGCTGTCAACTCGGTCCTCGCCGCAGATGATGACGAACTGCTCACCACCGGTGAGGCGGCTCGGATCCTCAACACGTCCCGACAGCACGTTGTCGATCTCTGTGAGCGAGGTGACCTGCCATTCGTCACCACCGGGAGCCACCGACGCGTCCGGCGTGGAGACGTGGAGGCCTTGCGAACTCGCACCCAGCGTTTGACGCGTGACCAGAATCGAAGCCTCTGGCTCGGCTATGCCATCGCCGGCAAGGTGGTTGCCGACCCGTCACGTGTATTGGAGAAGGCTCGGAGGAACCTGGCGCGCCTCGAGCGAGTTCACTCCAGCGGAGCCAGCAGCCGATGGCTCGCCGAGTGGGAGAGGCTGCTCGACGGCCCCGTCGAGGGCGTTCTGGAGACGCTCACGTCACGAACTCCTCGGGCTCGCGAGCTTCGGCAGAACTCACCCTTTGCGGGCGTGTTGAGCGAGCAGGAGCGGCGTGAGGCTCTGGCTGGCTTCAGCGCCGCCCGACGCAAGAGCTCGTGAAGAAGAGCGAGCTTGCTCACATCCTCCGAGCTGCCTGCTCGATCACCGGCGATCCCCGCATCCTCGTGATCGGCAGTCAGTCGATCCTGGGTTCGTTCGGCGAAGACGAGTTGCCACGTGAGGCGACGCGGTCGATCGAAGCTGATGTCGCGTTCCTCGACGATCCCGATGAGCGCAAGTCGGACCTCGTGGACGGTGGGATTGGCGAGGAGTCGAAGTTCCACGAGACCTTCGGGGTGTATGGCCAGGGCGTCGGACTCTCCACGGCAGTTCTGCCCGCGGGATGGCAGGACAGGCTGGTCGTATTCGATGACCCAGGAGCCGTTCCGAGCGAAGCTCTTTGCCTCGACCCGCACGACCTCGTCGTCTCCAAACTCGTCGCCGGCCGCGAGAAGGATTACGAGTTCGCTACAGCCCTTCTGGAGGCCGGTCTCATCCATGCTGACGTCCTCCGTGCGCGTGCTGCGCTCCTCCCGGGAATCCCCGCGATCACGAGCCGGGTGATCGGCTGGCTCAGGGGCTTGTGATGCCGCGGGTCCTTTCCTGATCCATCGCGCTCCGGGGGTGTCGCTGTCACAGCCGCCCACCCTGCCTCGTCTTCCCGGTTGACAGAAATCTGGAAGGAGGCGAGGTCTTCATGTTCGAATCGAACGCCGGCAACGGACGGAACGGCACAGGCACGCCGCTGTGGGCCCTGGCTCGGCGGTCGGTGGTGCGGACCGTCCGGCAGCCCGGGGCCATCGTCCCGGCCCCGGCGTTCCCGCTGTTCTTCATGGCCGTGATCTCGGCCGGCGCGGGGTCGGCCACGAGGAGCCTGGGTTCCCCACGGACTCCTACCTGCGGTTCGTCCTGGCGGCGGCGTTCGGGGCGCTGGGCGGCGCTGGCGCTGCGGACCGGCTCGTCCGAGTCGGTCCAGGGCGTGTTCCCGCTCGCGTTCGTCGTGATCGGGTTCTCGTCGTTCTTCATCCCCCGGTCGCTCGTCACCGTGGGGTGGTTCAAGGCCATCGCGTCGTGGAACCCGGCCTCCTACCTCATCGAGGGCATGCGGTCCCTGGTGATCACGGGCTGGGACGGCCACGCGCTGGCCATGGCGTTCGCGATGGCGGCGGGGCTGACGGTGGCCGGTATGGCCCTGTCGGCGGCCGCCCTCAGGAGGAGGTTGTCGCTGTGAGTGCTGTCAGCTCGACGATGTCCGCGACCCGGGAACGGCCGACCGCCGCGCGGACGTACGCGCGGGCGGCGCTGGGGGTGGCCGGGCGGACGCACCGGACCACGTTCCGGAACCCCGCCCTGCTGACCCCGCCGATCTTCGCGCCGCTGATCTTCTTCGCGATCTTCGGCGGGGGGCTCGGCGCCGGGCGCAGGAGCGCCGCCATCGTGGGCTATGCGGCCACGGCGGTGGTTCGCATCGCGCTCGGCCTGGCCTTGCTGTTCGCGGTGGGAACTGCGGTGGGCGTGCGGGTGCAGGGCTCGGCGTGGAACGTGGTGGCGCTGGCCGGCATCGGGCTCGCGTACGGGGTGACCGTGGCGCTGTTCGCCATCGGGATGGCCCTCCGGGTCCGTTCGATGCAGGGCGCGCCGGCCATGCAGGTCCCGGCGCTCATCGCGCTGTTCTTCGCGCCCGCGTTCGCGCCGCTCGCGCTCCTCACCGGCTGGATCCACGGGGCGGCGACGTGGAACCCCGTCTCGTATCTGCTGGAGTCGGGCCGGGGCTACGTCGCCGGCGACACCACCGACGTCGGCCGGGCCGTCCTGGCACTGACGGTGCTGCTGCCGCTGACGGTCGTGTGGACGGCGACCGGCCTCCGCCGCGCCGAGAGGACGGTGTGACCGATGGCCGAACAGCAACAGCAACGAAGGCTCCTCCCCCGCCTGCTGTGGGTCGCCGTGGGCTTCGGCATCGCGACCACGGGCTTCGCGCTGACGCTCAGCGTGTTCCTGGCGTTCATCGGCCTGCCGTTGTTCGTCGGCGGCCTGGCCCTGATGCAGAGCCAGGCCTGAGGAGGCGTTCCCCAGTGAGACGCCCGGACACGCGCTACCCGGAGGCGAGGGGCTCCAGGATCACGACCGGGATGTCCCGCTCGCACCTCGCCTGGTATCGGTCGTAGTCGGGCCAGATGGAGGTCATGATCCGCCAGAGCCCGGGCTTCTCCTCCGCGGTCGCGGTGCGGGCTCTCGCCGGGAACCTGTCGGCGCCGACCTGGAGCTCGACCTCGGGATCGTCGGTCAGGTTGAGGTACCAGGATGGATCCTTGGCGCGCCGCCCTGGGACGCCACCACCAGGTATCGCTCGCCGCTCCGGCCGTAGATCAGCGCCGTCCTCCGGAGCTTGCCGGTCTTCCGGCCCCTGGTGGTCAGCAGGAGCGTGTTCACGCCTCGCCACCGGTGTCCGTCCCGTCCGTCGGTCTCGACGTAGCGGCGGATGTGGGCCGCCACCCAGCCGCTCGGGCTGTCGAATACCTCCTCCGGCCGGCTCTTCATCGGCCGGCCGACGATGGCTCCGATCGGGCGACCACCGGACCCGGCAGTGTGGAGCATCGGTCGATCGACACGTCCCGCGTCGGTGGCGCACAGCGTCCAGTCATGGTGTTGGTCGACGGATTCCCGCCGCGACCTTCGCCGACTCGAAGCGCTGAGCGACGGCGGGCTCGCCCAGATCGCTCGCGGTCGCCGCGACGGTGCGGTCCAGGCCCCCCAGGTCGAGGCGGTCCCGCTGCCGGCGGAGGATTCCCACGACGTCCTCCAGGTCGCGCGGGCGCTCGGAGATGATCTTGTGGACCACGAGATCCTCGGGCCCGCAGATCGGCACCTCAACGCCCTCCACGGTGACGAGCCGGGCTCGACGTATCGCGTCCATCTCGAACGGCAGGACAGCCAGCACGAAGTCGATGGGGATCCCGGCCGAAGTCCGGATCGGCACAACGCGAGTGCGCTCCGCGAACGCGACGGGGTCGTCCGGCCGAGGATCGCCGCACTCCGCCGTGATCCGAACGAAAGACTCCACGCCGATGGTTCCGACGTCCACCGTGATATCGATATCGCGGGTCGTTCGCGGCTCGCCCCACACCACGGCCGCCAGTCCGCCAATCACCATGTACTCGAGCCCGTTCCGGTCCATGACGGCCTTGACCAGAGCGAGGGTGTCGCCGAGCTCGCTCACCTCGGGACGCTCGCCAGCGCCCGGTGCATGCGACGGATCCCTTCTGCTTTCTCCTCGAGCGGCTCCTCCGGGAGGGGCCCCTGGCTGCGGGCGAGTCGGAGGATCGAGTCGTTCCATTCCAGGACGCGATCGACGTCGAGCTCCTCGGCCACATCCCCCCGTCGCCACCGTTCGAACTCCTGCCAGCGATCGGAGATCCGGGATCCCCCTCGCACGAGACGGTCCAGCTCACGTCTTGGGATACGGAAGTGACCGGAGGGGAGCCGGACGGCGTCGATCTTCCCGCCCCTGATCCAGGTCTTGACCGTGTTGATGCTGACCCCCAGCGCCCGTCCCACGTCGCCGGTTGAAAGCATCTCGGCATCCGTCTCCGAAGCCTTCACGCAGTCGACTATACTGACAGAATCGTCAAAATCGTCAACTCCGCCTCGTGGGGCGACTCGGCCTCCTTGACGTGTCGATTGACACGTCGGTTGTCGGCGGCCCATGGTATCGACGTGCGCGTGAAGAGGACCTACAAGCTCTCCACCGAAGCGGTGGAAACCGTCAGGGCGCTGGCCGAACGGAAGGCCGTGGCCGCCACACAGGACGGAGTGGTCGAGATCGCCATCCGCGAGCTGGCCCGCCGCGTTCGCGATGCCGGCGACGCGGAGCGCTGGGCGCAGGCCGCGATCGATCCCGAGTTCGGCGCGGAGGCGGAGCAGCTGGCCCGAGGGTTCGGGCTGGACGATCGCGCGGCATGGCCGGACTGAGCCGACGGCTGAGATGGGCGGTCCTCGTCCTCCGCCTCGACCCCGTCGAGGGTCACGAGGAGGCCGGGACTCGCCGGGTTCTCGTCGTATCCTACGAACCGTTCCACCGGTCCGGACTGCTGACCGTCTGTCCGATCACCGGGGCCCGGGGTGATCCGGGCGAGGTCGCGATTCCGTCCGGCGAGGCCGGGCAGACAGAGGCTGGGGTGATCCTGTGCCACCAGGTGAGGACCATCTCCGCCCTGCGGATCTCCGGTCTCGCCGGAATCCTCACCAACGCCGACATCCGTCGCGACGTCCGGGCCGCCCTCGCCACCCATCTCGGGCTCGACGTGGCCGCCGTGGACGGAGCCAGAGGTCTCGAGGTCTTCGCCTGACCGAGAGCCGCGCCGCGAATCACCCGGACCTGGGCTTCCCGCCATGGGGAAGCGCTTGCGAGTGGCTTCGCCCTACAGCGGCGGCGGCCTCGCGGGCGCGTTCGTGGAGCGCCCAGGCTTCCTTGAGCCGTCGGCTCACCCCTCGATCACGCGGCGGAGGTTCGACGCGGCGGCGATGTTGCCCTTCCGCTCGTAGATCCCGATGGCCTCGTGGGCGGCGTCCACCGCCTCGGCGCCGCGGCCGGCCAGACGGAGGACCTCGGACACGTCGGCCCAGGCGTCGGCGATGTGGTCGATCTCGTCGGTTCGTTGGGCGATGGCCAGGCCCTCGCGGGCCAGGACCTCGGCCTCCTCGTACCTGCCCTCGCGGGCCAGGAGCTTGGCGCTGACGCAGCGCCAGTCGGCCTGGGCTTCGAGGTCGTCCTCAGCCGCCGTTTCCCGGCCCACTCGGACCCAGCGGTCGGCTTCGTCGTACTTCCCCTGCACGTACAGGGCCTCCGCGAGGAAGCACGCGAACGAGCACAGCCAGACGCGCTCGCCCATGCGCTGGAGGGCCTCGCAGTTGGCCCGGAGCTCCGCCTCTGCCGCCGCCGGGTTGCTCGCCCAGACCTCCAGGGGGCCGACCACGAACCCCACCGTGGATGCGAACAGCGTCGATCCCATCTCCCGGAGGACCGCGCGGGATTCCTCCACCAAGGCCCTGGCCTCGTCGAATCGACCCTGCATCCCGAGGAACCCGGCCACGAACACCTGCGCCCGGGCCCTGAGCGTGGGGGCGTCGGCGAGCTCCTCCATCGCCCGGGCGGCACGGCGGAGCCCCTCCTCCGCCGGCATCGGGCCCCAATAGTCGTTCGCCACGCCGTGTGCCACGAGCTGGACCACCGCGGCGCGATCACCGGCCCGGCGGGCGTGCATGAGGGCCCGCTCGATCCCCTCTCCCATGCGGGTACGGTCCGCCGCCATGTTGTACACGCTGACCCACAGCACCCAGGCGCGAGCCAGGCCGAGGTCGTCCCCCGCGGCCTCCAGGACCGGGACGGCCCAGTCCAGCAGGGCCGGCGCCTGGACGTCGATCACGCCGGGCTGTGTCGGACCGACGGCATCCAGCGCGGCGATCCTGGCCCGCGCGAGCAGGGCCTCGTCGCCCAGCCCCTCGGCCGCCCGGACGGCCTCGTGGGCGGCCTGCTCGGCGCGCGCGAACTCCCCCGCGTACCCCGAGGCCTCCTCGAGCGCGAGACACGTCTCGACCAACCCACGGCTCCCCGGTACAGCCAACGCCCGGGCCCGTTCGAGCAGCTTTATCGACGCCGGGTAGTCGCCCCGGGCGAAGGCCCGCCGTCCCGCGGACGCCAGCATCGTCCCGGCCCGCGCGGCCGTGGCGGACCACTCGTCGGGGCCGTGGCCGAGCTCGCGGCGGAACCGGACCGACTGCTCGAGGTGGTACCCCACGATCTCCTCGTACTCCGCGGCCCGCTCGCCGGTGCGTTCGACCAGCCAGCCCGCGAACCGCTCGTGGAGGTCGGCCCGGGTCTCCTTCGGGACGGCCTGGTACGTGGCGTCGCGAATGAGCTGGTGGCGGAACCGGAAGGCCTCCTCGCCGCGGAGCTCCGCGCCGTCCGGGCGGACCAGCTCGCGCCGAGTCAACGTCATGAGTTGCCGCCGAACGTCGGGTCGCACCTCGTCGGGAACCAGCGCGGCCACCCCGCCCAGGTGGAAGACCTTCCCCTCGATCGCGGCGCGTTCGATCACCGAGCGCTCTCCGGGACCCAGACGGTCCACCCGCGCCGCCACCAGCGCATGGATCGAAGGCGGGACCGTCACGCCGGCCAGCCGGCCCGCCGCCACCCACCGGTCCTCGCGCCGCTCGAGGAAGCCGTCGTCGATGAGCATCGAGACCATCTGCTCGACGAACAGCGGGTTGCCCTCGCTGGCCTCGATGATGCGTCCCCTGACGTCCTCGTCCAGCTCCGACGCCAGCAGGTTCGTCACCAGGGAATCGCTCTGCTCCTCGGTGAGCGGCTCCAGCTGGATCGTGGTGGCGTTGAGCTTCCCGCCACCCCAGGCCGGGCGGAGCTCCAGGAGCTCCAGGCGCGCGACGCACAGGAGCAGGATCGGGGCCTCGCGCGACCAGTCCGCCACGTGCTCGATGAGGTCGAGCAGGGTCGGTTCGCCCCAGTGGATGTCGTCGAACACCACCACGAGCGGCCGTTCCCGGGCCAGGGACTCGAACAGCTTGCGGGCCGCCCAGGCGATCTCCTCGGCCGGGGCGGTTCCCTCCACCACGCCCACGGCCTCGGCCACCCGGGTCGCGATGAGGTGCGCCCGGTCCTCGCCCGGGAGCAGGCCCCGGATGCGGGCCACCGCCTCATCGGGCGGATCGAGCTCGGTGATCCGCGCGGCGTCCTTCACGATCTCCACGAGGGGCCAGTACGTGATGCCCTCGCCGTAGGCCAGGCACCGGCCCCGGAGGACCCGGCCCCGGTCGGCGGCCCGGCGGGCGAACTCCTGGACGAGACGCGACTTGCCGACCCCGGCCGTGCCCAGCACGGTGAACAGCAGGCCGGTCCGTTCGCGGGCCGAGCGCCGGAACGCGCCTTGCAGCAGCTCCAGCTCGTCGTCCCGGCCGACCATGGGCGAGTCCAGGTGCCGTTCGAACGCCTCCACATCGGGCAGCACCTCGACCAGCCGGTACGCCCGCACGGCACGCTCCTTGCCCTTCAGCGCGAGTGGCTCATCCAGCGGTTCGGCCACCACGGCCGCGCGAGCGAGGCGATAGGTCTGCTCGCCGATCAGGGTCTCCCCCGAGGCGGCGGCCTGCTCCAGCCGGGCCGCGGTGTTCACGGCGTCCCCGGTGGCCAACCGCTGGCCGGTGGCCGGGTCGCCGGCCACGATCTCGCCGGTGTTCACGCCGGTTCGGGTGGCGATGGTGACACCGAAGTCCCGCTCCAGCTCCTTGTTCAGCGAGTGCAGGGCCTCCCGCATGTCCGCCGCGGCCCGCAGGGCCCGGAGGGCGTCGTCCTCGTGGAGCACCGGCACGCCGAACACGGCCATCACGGCGTCGCCGATGAACTTCTCCACTGTCCCGCCGTGGCGTTCGACCACAGCCTGGATCCGGTCGAAGTACCGCCCCATGACCCGGCGGAGGGCCTCCGGGTCGAGGCGCTCCCCCATGTCGGTGGACCCCGTCACGTCGGTGAACAGGACGGTCACGGTCTTGCGGACCTCCGACGCCGGCGCCGCAGCCACCAGCGCGGAGCCACACCGGTTGCAGAACCGGGACCCCGGCGCGTTCTCGAAGCCACAGCTCGGACACATCGGCATCGGGGGAAGCCTACGGCGCGCGTCCCGGTTGGAGAACCGTGACGCCTGACCTCCGGTGCCGGCTGGTTGTCCTCGTGCGCCTTGCGTTCGCGATCCGCCCGGGTCTTGCGGGGAGGGCCTCGCCCAATAGGCTGGGGCCGCCTGTCGGCGTGGGCGTCATGATGACCGGCTTCGCCCTGACACTGAGCGTGTTCCTCGTGTTCGTGGGCCCTGCCACTGTTCGTGCTGGGGCCGGCCCTGATGCAGAGTCAGGCAGGTAGCGGCCATGCAGCCCGAGGACAGGGGGGTGCTACCCTTCCGCCGACAGGCAGGGCGCCGTTCTCCCGAGACAAACCGAATAGATGGACGTGGCCAGCATCCTCATCAACGCCGCCATCGTCTCCGTGGGTGGGCTCGACGCGATGCGGTCCGAACTTCGGCGGATTGCTCTGGCCGTGGGGGTTTCCTCGATGTCGCTGAGCCCTGAACCTGCGCTCGAGCCACGACGAGTCGATCGCGGGATTCGTTCTCGGCGCGGACGGCGCTCGTCCCGAGGCGCCGTCGATCAGCGGTTCGACCGGCTGGAGGAGAAGCTGGGCGAAGGATCGACGGCTTCCAGGAGCGAATCGATCGCCGGATCGACGGGTGGAGCGCTGACGTCACCTCGGGGACGCCGGGGGCGGGGCGCCGGCGCACTCGGGGCCTCGGCGCGAGATACTCCGCCCGTGAAGGGGAAGGGCGAGGGCCCCGGCGTCGATGAGTGAAGCGCCGGCTCTGGCGTCCGACCCGGTCCTCCAGGCGCTCTGCCCGCTGGCGTTCCAGATGCGCCGCGGCGGGGCCTCGGTGGTGGGCCGGACCGTGGAGCTGGCCGCGATCGAGTCCGAGTTGGCCTCGGCCCGGGAGGGGCTGTCCGCGATCACCCTGGAGGGCGAGCCGGGGATCGGGAAGACCCGCCTGCTCCTGGCGGCCACCCAGCTCGCGCAGGATCGCGGGTTCATCCCCGTGGCGGTGGCCGCGGACGAGGAGCTCCGGGGACCGTTCCTCCTGATGCGCTCGATCCTCTCCTCGATGCCGGCCACGGAGGCGGCCGAGGGCACCGCGGCCGAGGACATCGTGCGGCGGGCGCAGCAGGCCCTGTCGGGGCGGGACGACTCGAGCCTGGGGAGCCTTCCGGCGGACCAGCAGCTGCTCCGGCAGTACGACCTGGCCACCATGGCCATCCGGACCCTCGCGGCCGTGCGGCCGGTGGCGCTGTTCGTGGACGACATCCAGTGGGCGGACGAGGACAGCCTGCGAGCCCTCCGCTACGTGGTTCGAACCGACGCGGCCTCTCCCATCTTCCTGCTGCTGGCCATGCGGCCCGAGGAGACCGCGCAGCTCACCGAGGCCGTCACGCTCGTCGCGGACATGGAGCGGATGGGGCTCATCCGCCGGGTGAAGCTGGGCCGCTTCACCCAGGTGGACACCGCCGCGTTCCTCCGCCAGCACCTCGGGGGGCCGGTGGACCCGCGGAGCGCGGCCACCATCCACGCCCAGGCCGAGGGGGTCCCGTTCATCCTGGAGGAGCTGGCCCACGCGTACCGGGACGCCGGGATGGTCCAGCAGATCGACGGCGAGTGGTCGATGGCCAAGAACGCCGACCGGCTGGCGCCCTCGGCCGTGCAGACGCTCATCCAGCGCCGCTCCGGACGGCTGCCGGAGCGGACCAAGGCCACCCTGGCGGAGGCGGCCGTCCTGGGCCGGAGCTTCAGCCTCCGGGACCTCCAGGCGGTGAAGGTGCTCCTGGACGACCCCGACGCGGAGACCGAGGTCGAGTGGCTGGCCGAGTCGATCGCCCCGGCCGTCGCCGCCGGGCTGGTGGCCCAGCACCAGGCGGGCTCGCCGGCCGACTACAGCTTCACCCACGAACAGGTTCGGCAGTTCGCCATCGGCTCCCTGTCGCCCCCGCGGCGGCGGGCCATCCACTCCGCCATCGTGCGGATGCTGACCGAGGGCGGCGAGCCGACCGTGGAGAGCCTGCCCCTGCTGGCCCACCATGCCGCGGCCGCCGGCGACACCGAGCGGTGCGCCCGGTTCTCGATCGCCGCCGCCCAGGCGGCCCTGGCCTCACACGCTCCCGAGGAGATGCTGCGTGCGGTCGAGGTGGGACTGCCCATCGCCACCGGCCCGAAGGACCGCGTCACGCTGCTGTCGCTCCGCGACGACGCCCTCGACATGCTCCGGAGGCCCCAGGACCGGCTGGAGGCCCTGGCCGAGCTGGCCGCGCTGGCGGACGCCCTGGGGGACCCCCACCTCGAGCTGGAGGTGATGCTGCGCCGGGCCGCGGCCCTCCGGCTGGCCGGCGAGGAGGAACGGGCTGCCGTCATGGCCCGCCGCGTCGGGGAGCTGGCCGGGGAGCGGGACGACCGGGAGGCCGAGCTGGCGGCGTCGCTCGAGCTCGGGCAGGCCCTGATCCATTCCGAGCTGGGCGAGGGCTTCGTCCCCTCCGCCGCTGAGGTGGACCTGGATGCCGCGGAGGCCGCGTTCGCCAGGGCCTGGACGCTGGCGGAGGGGCTCGGCGACGAGAGCGCGCTGGCCGCGGCCACCAGGGAACTCGGGTGCATCGAGGTCGGGCGGGTCCGGGGGTGGTTCGTCGACAGGGTCCAGGCCGGGGAGCACTTCCCGATCCTGGCCCGGGCCGCGGCGGGAGAGACCCTCGAGCAGATCGTCGCGACGCTGCCGGTGGCGCCGGACGTCGCGGCCGCGGGCGAGCACTTCCAGCGGGCCCTGGAGCTGTTCGAGCGGGTCGGCGACCGCCGCGGCGTGATGTCCACGATCATCGCCATGGCCTACCTCAACTTCGGGGCGGACATCCACCTGGGGGCCAACCCGGCGCAGCGCATCGAGGAGATCCGGCGCCTGTCCACGCGGCTTCGCTCCATGGCGAAGGAGAGCGAGCGGGCCGCCGCGGACGCCCAGATGGCCTACGGGGTCCACGTGTTCGCCCGGGCCAAGGTCATCCCGGACCTGGCCATCTCGCGGGGCGAGGAGGCGTACTGGGCGGCCAAGACGCTGGGCGACCGGTCCCTGGAGTTCCTGGCCGCGGGCGGCACCGCCATGGCGTTGCTGGACCTCGGTGACGTCGAGGAGGCCGAGCGATGGCTGGACCTGGCGGCCCAGGCCGCCACCGCCGCGCCCACCCCGCTCCGGGCCCGCCGGCTGGAGCTGTGGCGGGCCCTGGCCCGGGCCGGGGCCGGCGACGCCGAGGGAATGCGGGCGCACTTCGACCGGGCCCTGCAGGCGGCCACCGAGCGGGGCCGGGCGGCCGGCCGGTGCGAGGTCCTGAGCCGCCTGGCCCTGGAGGCCGCCCGCCTGGGCGCGGGACGCGGGGACGAGGAGCTCCTGGAGCTGGCGAAGCGCTCGGCCGAGGAGGCCGGGGAGATCGCAAGCCAGTTCGTGACGCACCAGCCGTGGGGCGCCGAGGCCGACGCCGCCCTGGCCGAGGTCGCCCTGGCCCGGGGCGACCTCCCCGCGGCCGCGGAAGCCGGACGGAGGGTGGTCGGTGCCCTCCAGGAGGCCATGCGCGAGGACGTCTACCCCGAGATGCTCCTGCCCACCGCCCGCGCGGTCCTGGCGGCCGGCGAGGAGGGGGAACGGCAGACGGTCCAGTTCTTCCTCCAGCTCCAGCTGGCCATGACCGCGCAGCGAACCGCGGACGAGGGGGTCCGGGTGCGGTGGCTGCGGGGTCCGGTCGGAGGGGAGTGGGTCAGGCTGGCGGGACCGGTGTCGGAGGGCACGATGGCCGGTGCGGCAGAGAGCGGCGCGCTGTCGGCGCTGAACGAGGAGGAGCGCCGGCTCCTCGGCCTCCTGACCGAGGGGCTGACCACGGAGGAGATCGGCGAGCGGGTGGGCACGCCCGTCGAAAAGGTCCGACAGGGGCTCCAGCAGATGTTCGCCAAGGTCGGCGCGTCGTCGCGCGCGGAGGCCACGGCCTTCGCCCTGCGGGAGGGAGTGCTGTAGCGATGCTGCGGGCGCGGGTCGACCGCCACCGGTGCATCGGCGCGGGGAACTGCATCACGATCGCCCCCACGGCCTTCGACTGGCACGAGGGGGACTTCTCCAAGGCGGACGTCGTGGATCCCGGGAGCGTGGAGGACGAGCTCCTCCGGGAGGCCGCCCTGGCCTGCCCGACCCAGGCCATCGTGATCGAGGAGGTGGAGGAGCTCCTGCCCTGGCAGTTGAGAACGGCCGTGGCCGGCCGGCCCCGCCGGGTGATGAAGACGTTCATGTTCACCGACATGGTGGGGTCCACCGCGCTGGTGGAGGCGCTCGGGGACGAGGCGTGGGAGACCCTCCTCCGGTGGCACGACGACACCCTGCGCTCGCTGTTCGCCTCGCACCAGGGCGAGGTGATCACGGAGACCGGCGACGGGTTCTTCGTCGGGTTCGACTCCCCCGAGGCCGCCCTGGCCTGCGCGGTGGCCATCCAGCGGCGGCTGGCCGAGCACCGCCAGGCCCATGGGTTCGCCCCCCAGGTCAGGATCGGGGTCCACGCGTCGGAGGCCACCCAGGTGGCCCAGCAGTTCCGGGGCAAGGGCGTGCACGAGGCCTCCCGGATCGCCGCCCTGGCCGGCGGGGGCGAGATCCTGGCCAGCAGCGCGACCGCGGCCGGCTCCCGGTATCGGGCCTCCGAGCCCCGGACGGAGACCCTGAAGGGCATCGCCGAGCCGGTCGAGATCGTCACGATCAACTGGCGCTGACCGCCGGGATCATGGTCGTGGCAACCGGAGCGGCCAGGCAAGAGGGGAGCGGTCAGGGGAGCTTGCGGTGCTCGCAGTTCCAGATGAAGTCCACGCCGTTCGTGTGGCCCTGGACGGTGTTGTCGACCACGCAGGTGTCGTCTCCGCCGCCGGCGTCGATCCGGTCGTTGCCCTTGATCCGGTCCCAGGCCACGATCGTGTCCGAGCCGTCGCCGGCCGAGACGGTGTCGCTGCCCGACCCGCGGCCGTAGTCGTAGATCCTGTCCTGGCCTTGGCCGCCCTCGATGTGGTCGTTGCCCGCGCCCCCGTAGATCACGTCGCCGTCAGCCCCCACGCCTCCCAGGATGAAGTCGTCACCCGGGCCCGCATGGATCAGGTCGTGGCCCGCGCCGGCGAAGATGCGGTCGGCGCCGCCATAGCCCGTGATCCGGTCGTCGCCCTTCCCGCCGCACAGGAGGTCGGGTCGAGCCGTGCCCTTGATGACGGTGCCCCGCTTCCGCTTCTTGTTCAAGCACTTGGGCTGCCAGTCGGCGCCGGAGGTCTGGTACTGGGGGGACGAGATCCGGTCGGCCTGCTTGACGCCGGTCGCGGGCGCGGGGGAGGCCCGCACGCGCCACAGCTCGGCGCCCCGCAGGAAGATCACCGTCCCCGGCGACTCCTTCCAGCTGGGGAGGTGCGTGCTGTCCGGCGTCCACGCCGGGCTCGAATCCTGGATGGCCGGAGGCTCGTTGGTGATCGCCTGTGGAGCGGGGTTCCCGGGGTTCGGGTTGGCGACCCAGAGATTCGCGTCCCGGACGTAGACGAGCTTGTCGCCGAGCGGCGACCAGTTGGGGTGCCTGCCGTCCGTGAGGAAGACCGGCTTCGTCCGCCCGTCGTACGCGGCCAGCCAGATGCCCTGGACACTGGCGTTGTTGGGGTCGGGCGCGACGTAGGCGATGGTCCTGCTGTTCGGCGACCACGCCGGCTGGGACCCCTCGATGGGCTGATCCACCGGGCCGCCCACGTTCGCCCGGCAGCATGTCAGCGGTCCCTGGACGCGCCCGGACAGGCTGGAGGTCCAGATGCGCGTTGGTCTGCCGCGAACCGTGAGGTCGAACACGATCTTCCCGCCCGAGGGGGAGAACGCCGGATGCTCGGCGTCGCCGGCGAGCTTGGCCGTGATGTTGATCGGCTTCGGGAGGCCGCCGCCGGGCGGGTACCGGTCGATCACGAAGAGGTCGCCCGGCCCCCCGCTCCTGGGCTTGCCCACGTACACGATGTGCGGCCCGCCCTCCGGCGAGAAGGCGGGGTCGAGATCGTTGCGGCGGTCGTTCGGGGTCCGCTCCGAGATGCCGCTCCCATCCGCGTTCATGAACCAGATCGAGCTCTTCGACGACGAGGCCGAGTGCCCCGAGAACGCGATCACCCCGCGCTTGCCGAGCCAGGCGGCGTGCGCTGACTGGGGGGCCACGAGCGACAGGGCGACGTTGGCCGCGACCGCGAGGACGGCCAGCCGGCCCGAGAGGCGCGCCACCCGTCGAGGCCTCCGGCGGGTGATCCCGCCCGCCACGGCGTGCCGGAACAGCGTGCGATCCACGCTCATGCAACAGACGTGCCCGCCGCGTCGGGATCCAGTCGCGAAATAGTCCCCCTCGCGGAGAAATGGCCCGGTCGACCGTCGGCCACTCGGCCGACCCCTCGGCGGTGCGGGTCCTGCAGAACGCGGCCACCATCGGTCGCTCACTGTCAGTCGGCGTCACTGGTAGGGTCGCGCCGGTTGGCCTTGACCCGGGCGCGTCTGCGCTTTGCCTCGAGCCGCCGGCGCACCGCGCCGGCGGTGGGGCGCGTCGGGGCGCGGGGGCGGCGAGGGCGAGCCGCCGCGTCGAGCCGTTCGCCGAGGCGCCGGAGCGCCGCTTCCCGATTGCGCAGCTGGGATCGCTCCGCGGCGGCGACGATCCGGAGCGTTCCGCCGAGCGTCCGCCGCACGCGAGCCGCGACCCCGTCCGGGGCCACCAGGTCTTCGAGGTCGATCACCAGCTCCACGCGACTGTCGGTGGTGTTGACCCCCTGCCCGCCGGGCCCGGTGCCACGAGAGAAACGCCACGTCATGGCGCGCGCGGGGATCACGATGCCTCCCGGAGTGACCACGTCGCTGCCCATACCGACAGTGTGCCCGCTCGCGCGAACGTCGGGACGGACGATCGGGGCAGGGCGCCGGTCCTCGCTCCCGCATCGGGGGTCTCCCCGTCGGGGCTTCCACCACCGCCCCCGCAGCCCGCGGGGAACAGCAGGGCCGATCCACGGCCTGGACGGCGACGGTCCGCATCGCGGAGACTGCGACGACAACTCGTCGCACGGCTCGTATTCGGGGGTGAGCGAGGATGGGAACGCCAGCGAGACGCACCGAGCCCATCGCCCGGCACTTTGACCGGAAGGCGGACTGCTGTGCCGTGGACGAGGGACCGGAGGCGCCGGCCAAGCTGATCCGGGTGAGCCGCCTGATGCTCGAGGCGCTGGAGGGAGCGGGGCTCGAGGGCAGCTCGGTGCTCGACCTCGGGTGCGGGCAGGGCCCCTTCTCGCTCGCGGTCCTGGAGCACGGGGCAGGGCGGGTCACCGGGATCGACCTCTCCCCGCTGGCGATCGAAGTCGCGCGGGCCCGAGCGGCGGCGGCCGGTCTGGGTGACCGGGCGCGGTTCCTGGTCGGTGACGCGGCGGCCGAGGACGCTCTGCCTCACGACGTCGTGGTGCTCAACCGGGTGATCTGCTGCTACCCGGACGTCGACGATCTGCTGCGAACGAGCCTCGCCGCGACGGGCCGCGTCTACGGCGTGATCCTCCCGGCCTCCTCGGGCCCGTGGGGGCTCCTCTCCCGGATCGCCCTCGGGTTCGAGAACCTCCTGCGCGTGGTTCGCCGGGATCCGTTCCGGGCCTACGTCCATCCGGTCGAGCGGGTCGACGACGCCGCCAACGCGGCCGGCCTCGTCGCGCTGCGACGGAATCGACACCGGATCTGGCGCCTCGCCGTCTACACCCGCCCGTCCGGCGCGGCGGGCACCCCAGCGTGAGTTCGCCAGGCCCCGGTTCCGGCCGACCGGAGACCGCATGGCGCACCGATCAGCCGTCCTGGTCGACCGTCTCCGGCGGAAGCCGGCCTTGGTTCATGGCACACTCGCGCGTATGGCGTACGTCGCGGCGGACGGCCGGTACGAGTCGATGCGGTACCGGCGGTGTGGGCGGAGCGGGCTGCTGCTGCCGGCGGTGTCGCTGGGGCTGTGGCATAACTTCGGGCACGACCGCGCGCTGGACACGCAGCGCGCCATCCTGCGGCGGGCGTTCGATCTCGGGATCACGCACTTCGACCTGGCGAACAACTACGGCCCGCCGTACGGCTCGGCCGAGGAGAACTTCGGACGGATCCTCGCCTCCGACCTCCTCCCGTACCGGGACGAGCTGGTCATCTCCACGAAGGCCGGGTACGACATGTGGCCGGGGCCGTACGGGGAATGGGGATCGCGCAAGTACCTGCTGGCGAGCCTGGACCAGTCGCTCCGGCGCATGAGGCTCGACTACGTCGACATCTTCTACTCGCACCGGTTCGATCCGGACACGCCGCTCGAGGAGACGATGGGCGCGCTCGACTCGGCCGTGAAGGCCGGGAAGACCCTGTACGCGGGGATCTCGTCCTACTCGGCCGAGCGGACCCGGGAGGCTGCGGCGATCCTCCGCGAGCTCGGCACTCCCCTCCTCATCCACCAGCCCTCCTACTCGATGCTGAACCGGTGGATCGAACCCGACCTGCTGGACGTCCTGGGCGACGAGGGCGTCGGCTGCATCACGTTCTCGCCGCTCGCGCAGGGGCTGCTCACCGACCGGTACCTCGAGGGCATCCCGGCGGACTCCCGGGTGGCCAGGGGCGGCGCGATGTCCAGGGAGATGCTCACCGAGGAGAACCTGGCCAAGGTCCGGGTCCTGAACGACATCGCGAAGCGGCGGGGGCAGACCCTCGCTCAGATGGCGGTGGCCTGGACGCTCCGCGATCCCCGGGTCACCTCCACGCTGATCGGCGCCAGCAGCGTGACCCAGGTGGAGGACAACGTCGCCGCGCTCGACCGCCTGGAGTTCGCCGACGACGAGCTCGAAGCGGTCGACCGCCACGCCACCGACTCCGGCATCAACCTGTGGAAGCGGTCCTCGGCCGGGTGAGCCGGCGGATGACACGAGAGCGATCGACGAACGCCATGGAGCAGCCGCGGTTCGGCCTGGCGGGGCAGGTGGCGCTGGTCACGGGCGCGAACAAGGGCATCGGCCGCGACCTGGCGGTGGCGCTCGCGAAGGCCGGGGCCCGCGTTGCCGCGGCCGCGCGCGACCCGGCCTCGGCGGAGCCGGTGGCCGAAGAGATCCGGGCGGCCGGTGGCGAGGCCGAGCCCGTCGAGATGGACCTCCGACGCCGCGCATCCATCGAGGCCGCCGTCGCAACGGTCGTCGAGCGGTTCGGTCACCTCGACGTCCTGGTGAACAACGCCGGCCTCGGCACGAACCACGACGCGCTCGACGCGACCGAGGAGGAGTGGGACGAGCTGTTCGCCGTGAACGTTCGGGGCCTGTTCTTCGCGTGTCAGGCCGCCGGCCGGCACATGGTCGAACGGGGCTCAGGCCGCATCGTGAACATGAGCTCCCAGGCCGGGCTGGTGGGCATCCCCCGCCACGCCGCCTACAGCGCCACCAAGGGCGCGGTGAACATGCTGACCAAGGTCCTGGCCCTCGAATGGTCGCCCCACGGCGTGACGGTGAACTGCGTCGCGCCCACGTTCGTCCGGACCCCGGGGACCGCCGAGCGGCTGGACCGCCCGGAGTTCCTGGCCGACGTCCTGTCCAGGATCCCGGCCGGCCGCGTGGCCACCACCACCGACGTGGCCGGCGCGGTGATCTACCTGGCCTCGCCGGCCGCCGCCATGGTCACGGGGACCATCCTGGTCGTCGACGGCGGCTGGACCGCCCAGTAGCCCGGTCGCCCCTCCCGAACACGGCCGTCGGGTCGGACCGGGCCGGGTCAGCCGCGCGTGGAGCGAGGGCGGACGAACAGCGTTCCCTCGCGCTCCACGACCTCGCCCCGGCCGAGCGGCACGACGCGCGTCAGGCCCTTGAACGCCGGGCCCAGGCCGGGGATCTTGGCGAACACACCCTGGGGGCCTCGGACCATCCGGCCGGTCTTCACGTCGTACTTGGACCCGTGCCACGGGCAGACCAGGCAGCCGTCCCGCTTGTCGATGCGCCCTCCGGCGAGGTCGGCGAACAGGTGCCGGCATCGCCGGGTCACCGCGAAGTACTCACCCTCGGAGTTCCCGACCGCCCACCGGCCCGCGCCGGTCACCGTCCCCGGCGGGAGCTCCGAGGCCGGGCCCACCCGTTCCTCGCCCATCATGCAGGCACCCTACGCCCGGGCGCCGCCTGCTGCACGCGGCCCACCCCACGTACGATCCGGAACCTCGTGGTCACCTTGCCGTCTCCGCCGCCGAAGGTGGTGTCCGGGTGGCCGGTTGGCGTGAGGACCCTGGACCCGACCTGCTCTGCCGGGCAACGGGAGCGGCTGATCCGGGATGGCCTGGCCGATTCGACAGCGTTCTGGAGCCCGTGGCGTGATCCGGGTGGACCGTTCCCCTAGTGGTGGTGCTTGGAGTGATTGCGCCCGCCGTGGTGCTTGCCGGCGTGTCCGCCGTGGTGCGGATGCCCGTGGCCGTGGTGGGGTCCGCCCGACGCGTGGTGGTCGTGCCGCTCGCTGTTTCCGGCGTGGCGGTGGGCCGAGTGCTGGTGCGGCGCCTTCCGGTGGTGGGGCGCCTTCTTGGAGCTCGACGACTTCGTGGAGTGCCCCGGCTTCCCGTGACGCTTCGGGTGGCCGTTGTCGTGGGTCGATGGCTTCGACTTCGGGCCGTGGGAGGCCGGATGGTGGCCCTTCGGCCCACCGTGGCCGTGCTTCCGCTCGGTCTTGTCCGCCGGGTCGGTCCGGTCCTTGTGGCCTTGGTGCTTCTTGTCGTTGTCGCCCGTCTGGTCCCCGTTGCCGCCGCCGGTGGTCGGCGGCGGATCCTCCGTGGGTCCAGGGCCGGGCTCGCCGGGGTCGGTGGGCGGTGGCTTCTCTGAGGGGCCCGGGGCCGGCGGCTGTGCCGGTGCGACCGTGCCCCCACTCGAGGGCTGCGGCGACGTCCCGGGAACCGCCGGGGCGGGCTCGTTGCGTGATGGTGAGGTCGACGGCTCCGGCGCCGGAGGCGATGGGGGCGGGCCGCCCTCCTTCGGGTTCGCCGGGGCAGCGGAGCGGGGGGAGGCGATGCTGGTGCTGCCGCCGGGGACGGGTGCGGAGAGCCGGAACGACAACAGGCCCACGCCGGGCATCAGGAGAATCCCCAGCGTCACGAGCACGCTGAGGACTGCCGCGAGGATCCGGGCACGGGTACGGTCGCTGGCCACTTCCTCTCCTTTCTCGGCACGGGTTCGCGGCGACTTGAGGCCTAGGCCGCTCAAGGTCACGAACGGGACCTCCGATGCAGACGCCATGACCTTTCGGGCTCGGCTGACCCTGTTCTTCCTGGGCATCGTCGCGGCGCCGCTCATCGGGGGGGCCATCCTGGCGACGAACCTGTCGAGGGCCCAGGCCGTTCGCGACGCGGACTCCAGGCTCCAGGTCGCCGCCGTGAGCGCGACGAACGCCCTCCAGCAGGAGCGGTTCGCGCTGCCGCGGGACCTCTCGTCCGCCGTGGCCCTCCGGGCCGCCCAGGCCGCGACGTCGGCCGAGCTGGACCGCCTCCGGCGCTCCGCGCGCCTGGACTACCTCCTGGTGGTGCGCGCCGGGCGGGTGGCGGCTTCCTCCATCGGGGGCCCGCCCGAGCTGCCCCTCGACCCGGCCGCGATCGAGGCCGGATCGCTCAGGGCTGTCGCCGCCGAGCGGCGGGTCGACATCAGCCGCCGCAACGTGACCGTCCTGGGCGGGCGGATCTGGCAGCCCGGCCTGGCCTCCACGCTCGACGTCCACGCGGTCCTGGTGCTGGACGGCCGTCCCGTGGAGGCGGTTCCGGTGCCGTTCTCCTCGTCGAACGAGCCGGCGTCGGCGGACGGCGACCGGGTGGTCTGCCTGTGCCGGGGCGGCGTGGACGCGTCGGGCCTGGTCCTGTTCACGCCGGACCGCGCGGAGGGACTGGCGCGGTGGTTCGGGTGGCCGCGCGTCGCCCTGGTCGGGCTCGGGATCGTGGCCCTGGTGTCGCTGGCCTACGGGCTGGCCTGGCTCCTGGCTCGCCCGCTCAGCCGGCTGGCCCAGGAGGCCGAGGCCGTGGCCCGGGGGGAGCCGGACACCGCGCCGACGGTGGATCCGGGCGCCGGGCGGGAGTTCGGCCAGGTCGAGCGGGCCGTCCGAAGCGTCTCGGCGGAGCTCACCGGCTCGCGGGGCGAGCTGGAGCGGGCCCGGGGCCGCCTGGCTGCCACCGAGCGGCTGACGCTGGTCGATCCCCTCACCGGCGTGTGGAACCGCCGATACCTCGAGCGGGCCGTCCGGGAGCAGGTCAAGCGCTATCGAAGGTTCAAGCGGCCGTTCGCCCTGCTGATGATCGACGTCGACCACTTCAAGCGGATCAACGACGAGCACGGCCACCCGGCCGGCGACGAGGTCCTGGTCGGCATGGCCCGGACCATCGGCCGCTCGATCCGCTCGGACATCGACGTCCTGGCGCGCTTCGGCGGGGAGGAGTTCGTGGCCGTGCTGCCCGAGACCGATCAGGGCGGCGCCGTGGTCGCGGCCGAGAAGATCCGGCTGCTGGTCGCCGGGACCCCGTTCGAGCACGAGGACGGCACCATCTCGATCACCGTGAGCATCGGTGTCGCGGCCTGCCCGCGCGACGGGATCGAACCCGAGCGCCTGCTGGCCACGGCCGATTCCGCCCTGTACCGGGCCAAGAACGACGGCCGGAACCGGACGATCAGCGCCTCCGGGCAGGGTTCCACTCGCGGGGCCTGACCCCCGCCCCGAGCCGACCACGGCCCCGGACCGGCGGCGCCCTCGCGCGAGCCGTTTCCCGCAGGGGCAACCGGGTAGGTAGGGACCGAAAGCCCGCACCGGCGCCCCCGGCCACAAGGAGGCTTCATATGCCAGTGTGGGCCTGGATCATCGTCGTCGTCGGGATCGTCGCGCTCGTCGCGCTGGTCGCGTGGTCGGCGGGGCGGAGCCGGCGAACCGAGCGGCTCCGCAACAGCTTCGGACCGGAGTACGACCGAACCGTGCAGACTGCCCCCGGACAGCGGGAGGCCGAGGCCGAGCTCGAGGCGCGCCGCATGCGGCGGGAGCGGCTCGACATCCGGCCCCTCGATCCGGCGTCGCAGCGGAGGTACGAACAGTCCTGGACGGACACCCAGGGCCGGTTCGTGGATGCCCCGGGCGAGGCCGTGCGTGAGGCGGACGCCCTGGTCATCGAGGTCATGCGGGACCGCGGCTACCCGGTCGAGAATTTCGAGCAGCGGTCCTCGGACGTGTCGGTCGACCATCCGCACGTCGTGGAGAACTACCGGGCCGCGCACGCGATCTCGCTGGCCAACGACCAGGGGCAGGCCAGCACGGAGGACCTCCGCCAGGCCATGGTCCACTACCGCGCCCTGTTCGAGGACCTGCTGTCGGGCGAGGACGAGACACGGATGCGGGAGGCACGGTGATGTCGGCACAGGAGCGGTACGACGAGGAGCGGACCGGCGAGGAGCCGACCGGCGAGGAGCGGAACGAGCGGGAACGCCAGGGCGGTCGATCCGCTGGGGACGCGGATCCGGGCTCCGGCATGGGAGGCACCGGGGAGGCAGATCCCGGCATGGGCATGGGGGGCACCGCGGACCTGATCCGTTCCCGGGATGACGACGCCGGCGGCATGGACCAGCAGGCCGGCGAGACGGCCGGCGAGGCCGGCGACGCCGGGACGGAGGAGAATGCGCCGCTCCTCCCGCAGGCCGGGGCCGACCGGTTCCGGGCGGACTGGGAGGCGATCCAGGTCGGGTTCGTCGACGAGCCCCGGCAGTCTGTCGAACGCGCCGACCAGCTCGTCGCGGAGCTCATGCGGGTGCTGGCCGAGGGCTTCGCCGAGACGCGCTCGTCGCTCGAGGCCGACTGGGACCGCGGCGACGACGTCTCCACGGAAGAGCTCAGGGTCACCCTCCAGCGCTATCGGTCGTTCTTCCAGCGCCTCCTCGCGGCCTAGGAACCGCCAAGCGTCACGGGTGGGCGTCCCGGCGAGGCCCAAGGTCCCAAGGCCCTAGACGTGGGCCGCCTTCTTCAGGGCGTCGAACTCCTCACCGACCTCGAGGGCCAGCAGCTCGAGGTCGGGGACGGCGTCCCAGTCGGCGGTGAAGCCGAACCCCATGACCCCGACGAGCGTGACGATCCCGACCGAGAGGGCCACCGTGGCGCCCAGCGGCATCAGCGGGTAGTAGGCCACCAGCCGCGTCCCGTCGAGGTAGATCGGGACCTGCGGTCCGGGGATGTTCGACGCGACCATGTTGAAGATCCGGAGGTGCCGGTTGCCCCACCGTCCCAGTCCCCGGTGCACCGCCGGCGGGATCCACATCGTCCCCTGGATCAGCACGGTGGCCGCCCGGCCCTGGGTCGAGGCCTTCATCCGCTGGGTCTCCTCGCGGACCCCGCGGAGCCGTTCGAGCGGCTCCATGGGGCCCACGGGGAGGTCGGGGTACACGGTGGTGACGCGGTTCCCCGGCGAACCATGCTCCGAGTCCGAACGGAGCGACACGGGCATCATGGTCCGGTACCGCAGGCCTTCGGTGGGCTCGCCTCGCGACTCGAGCAGGCGAGACACCCCGCCGGCCACCGCGGTCAGGATCACGTCGTTCACCGTGCCCCCGAGGGCGCCCTTCACCGCCCTGGCCTCCTCGAGCGGGATCTCGGCCATGGCGAACCGCCGGGTCCCCCCGACCGGCACGTTGAACGGCGTCGCCGGCGGGAGTCCCCGGGTCAGCACCGACGCGGCGCCGGCCGCCACGGCGGCGAGGTCGCGCAGGGCTGAGCCCGGGCGGGTGGCCACTCGCCGGCCCGTGCGGAGCAGCGAGCCGGCCGGTTCCCGGACACGGTCGGCCGCGGCGTCCACGAACAGGTGACCCCGGGACGGCAACGGGGGAGGGTTCCACGGCCGCGCCACCGGCTCGGCCGGCTCGGGGGTCACGTCGAGGAGGGCCGTGGCCGCGTCCATCCCGCCCACCCCGTCGAGCATGGCGTGATGGGTCTTCGTGAGCACGGCCTGGTGTCCGTCCTCCAGCCCCTCCACCAGGTACATCTCCCACAGCGGCCGGTCCCGGTCGAGCTGCTGGGAGTGGATCTGCCCGGTGAGCGCGGCGAGCTGGCGTGGCCCGCCCGGAGGGGGGACCGCGATCCGGCGGACGTGGTAGTCGAGGTCGAGCTCGGGATCGTCCACCCATACAGGCCGGGCCGCGTCGAGCGGCGGGAACATCACCCGCTGCCGGAACCGCGGGACCATCGCCAGGCGAGCCGAGGTCAGGACCCGAAGACGGTCCAGGGTGAGCACTCCACGCGGCGAGCCGGAGGGATCGAACACGGCCAGCCCCCCGACGTGCATGTGCACGTTCGGTTCCTCGAGGTACAGGAACGAGGCATCCATCGGGGTCAGGCGTTCGGTCATGGTCGGCCTCCCGGCTCATCGGGCACCACGCCGAGCATCGGGGGCCGCAGGGGGGACGGCACGGGCCAGAGGTCCGCCTCATTCCGGGCCCTTCGCCGTCGGATGCAACGTCCTCGGAGTGATGAGCGTGGCGGGGTCGTTCGTCGACGCCACTGGGGAGCCGGGCTGCGGCGGAGGCCCGGACGCCGGGCCGGCGGCTACAGCCGGAGGGGCCGTGTGGGGGCCATGATGGCCTGGGGGTCCTCCCGCCAGACCTCGGGCTGGACGTCGATGTAGAGCTCGATCTCGTTGCCGTCGGGGTCGGCGATGTACAGGCTGTGGGTGACGCCGTGGTCGGCCGAGCCGCGCACGTCCGCGCCGGCGCTCACCAGCGTCTCGAGGGCATCGCGGAGCTCTTCGTCGGTGGTCCCGACCTTCAGCCCGAAGTGGTACATCCCCACCCGGCGACCGCTCGGGATCGGCGTGGCGTCGGGACCAACCTCGATGAGCAGCAGCTCGTGGTGGGTCCGGCCGCTCGAGTACATCGCCATCTGCCCCGGGGCGTGGGCTATCTCCCGCCACCTCAGGACGTCGCCGTAGAACCCCCGCGACGCGTCCAGGTCCCGCACGTACAGCACGATGTGCCCGAGCTCCTTGACCTCCATGGTCCTCATCCTCCTCGCGGCGTTCTCCGCACTCCCAACCACCCGGCGTGCCCGCCGATTCCCGGAGCGAAACACCCGAAAGGGGGGCCTGATACCACATTCGGCCCGCCGCGGGTGGACGCCACGCCGTGCCTCGCCGGAGGCGCGATCAGGTCACGACGGCGATGTTGAACATGGGCGTCTCCAGGGCGCCCATCAGGCGGATCCACAGGGTGATGTACATCTCCATGCCGCGCGCGGCGGTGATGTCGCCGAGGTCGATGACGTGCTTCCAGCCGAACCCGTCGCGGAGGAGACCGGTGACCACGTCCTTCGCGGCGGCGTCGTTGCCGGCGACGAACGCGGCGTGCTCGCCACCGGCCACCATGCCCGGATTCACCATGACGGCGGCCGTCACCATGTTCAGCGACTTCACCACTCGCGACGCAGGGAACTCGCGCTGGATCCCCTCGGCCACGGAGTCGTCGTTGCACACCGACAGCCTGGGCGGGAACCCGCCCGAGAAGTCCAGCGGGTTCGAGACATCGAGGACGACGCGCCCGTCCAGGTTCTCGGCCCCGGCCTGCCCCAGCGCCTCGAGCGAGCCCTGCCCCGCGGTGGCGTTGATCACGAGCTCCGCGCCGGCCGCCGCGTCGGCGAACGTGGCCAGGCGCACGTCGGGCGTCCGCGCCAGCCACTGTGACAGCGTGCCGGTCCCGTCGCGGGCCTCCTCCGTGCTGGCCATGGCCCGCTCGACGTCCCGCGTCCCCATCCTGGTGTCGTGCCCCAGGTCCGCCAGCTTCCCGGCATGGGCCCGGCCCACCGACCCCGTCCCCAGCACCGCGATCCGCATGCCTCCTCCTCCCGTTCCGGCCGGCCGAACCTAACCCACACACGGCGCTCGCGGGTACCGGCCCGGCACCGCGGGTAGTGTCGTCAGGATGATGCCCGCATACTCGTGGCGCGGCACATGGTGACGACGGCGCACGGCGAGCTTCGGGGCCTGCTGGAGCGGCAGGCCCGGCAGCGTACTGCGGGCACGTCCCGCAGTACGAGCTCCCCGACCGGACGAACCGCATGATCCGGCAGTTCATCGGGGCGGCGGCGTGACCCCGGCCGGGCGCACGGCGCTGGTGGCGGGGGCTCCGGCCGACCGCGACGGTCCTGGCCGCGCGCCGGATCCTGGAGTTCGAGGGCTCCTCGGGTCCGGGCTCTCCGGGCTGACGCCGGGGATCAGTCCAGGTTATCGGTCACGATCCCGAGTGTACGGAGCGGGACGCCATCGGCCGGCCGGCCGGCTCGGAGGGTCATCGGAGCGTTCGTGCACGTTCAGCTGCCATGTTGGACCCGGGCGTGGATCCGCTCGGCGAGTCCGGGAGGCACCACGCTGTCGGGATCGCGGATCCCCTTCAGCTCAGCGTTGACACCCACCAGCGAAGCGTACAGGGGGGGACACGTGGGGCAGCTCTCCAGGTGTCGCTCCACCAGCGCTGCCTGGTCCGCCGCGAGGTCCCCGTCGAGGTACCCGGACACCCGGCGGCGGGCGTCCCAGCAGCGAAGCGGGACCCCTCGGAGGGTTTCCCGCCGCTCCGCTCCCCTCGCGAGCTCCGTGACCAGCGCCATCCGACCCCGCCGGAGGCGCTGCTTCGCCGCCGGAAGCTCGACCCCCTGTGCATCGGCGATCTCCCTCATGGTCCATCCCTCCACGTCGTGGAGCACCAGGGCCGAGCGGTAGATGAACGGCAGGCGGACCAACGCGTCCTCCAGCTCCTCGCGGGTCTCGGCGCGCTCGACGACCGCCGCGGTGTCCACGGTGTACGCGTCGTCGCGCCACTTCTCCTCCACGTCCTCCACCAGGACCTCGCGGTCGGGCCGCCTGGCCCGGTCCACCGCGAGGTTGTGGAGGATCCTGTGGAGCCACGTGCGGACCGAGGCCTCACCCCTGAAGGTGCCCCGCCTCTCGAACGCTCGCAGGAACGTGTCCTGAACCAGGTCCTCCGCGGTGTGGGGATCCCGGGTGAGGGAGAGCGCGAACCGGTAGAGGGACGACAGGTGCTCGGCGACGAGGGCCTCGAAGCCACCCGCCCCGAGGCCCTCGATCCGATCACCGCCCGTGCCGGTCACCTGGGGCTTCACCCCTGGGCCCGGACCACCCGGCGCCGCCCGGTGGTGTCGATCCCGAGCAGTGCGTACAGCGGGCAGAACCCGACCGCCGCGGTCACCAGCATGAGCCCCCCGACGGCCAGGGCCACGATGGCCCAGACTCCGGCCCATCCGGACAGCGCCGCCAACGCCACCGCGGCTGGAGCGATGACGAGCGCCCGGATCAGCCGGTCGATCGTTCCCACGTTCTTCTTCATCTTCCGACCTCCTTCCGTCTCGTCCTCATGGACGAGCGAGGGGCCCTCAGGGATACGTGGACGACCGGCCGGATGGTGCTCCGGGCTATGACGCCAGGGAGTCCAGGGCCGCCCGGATCCGTGAGCCGGCCTCTTTCGCGATCGCGCGGAGCTCGTCGCGTTCGGTGACGGCCACCATCACCTCGGGATCCAGCGCCTCCACGATCGTCCGGCCGCCGGCCTCCCGAACCACGACGTTGCAGGGAAGCAGCAACCCGATCCGCCGGTCCACGTCGAGGGCCCGGTGAGCGAGGGACGGGTTGCAGGCGCCCAGGATCAGGTACCGCTCCATGTCCTGGCCGAGCTTCTCCTTCAGGGTCGCCGTGACGTCGATCTCGGTGAGCATGCCGAAGCCCTGCTCCTGGAACGCCCGTTTCACCCCGGGAACTGCCTCCTCGAAGGAGAGGTCGAGCTCGATGGCCCTTCCGTACTCCACGTCGCGTTCACCTCCATCCGCTCACGCGAACCAAACGGACCGCTCCGCCGCAGCGGGGGATCGGCTTGCCTCGGCTCGACTCTCCCCGGAGGCGCCGGTCACCGTGTCGACCCCCCCACGGGGCTCTCCACGGCTCCCCGACCCAGGTCCAGGAACACCTCCTCGGGCACGGCCCCTTCCACCTCGACGGTCTCGTTGATCCCCAGCCGCCTCCTCAGATCCTCGCGCAGCAGCGACCTGGCCCGGTGGAGGATCGAACGGACCGCCCCGACGGTGCTGCCGGTGAGCCCGGCGATCTCCTCGGCCGGCAGGCCTTGTCCGTCCTTGAGCAGCACGACCGTGCGGTAGTGGGCGGGCAACGCCTCCAGAGACCTGAGGACGGCGGCCCGGCGCTCCGCTTCGAGCGCCGCCCCCTCGGGGTCGAGTTCGCCGGAGCGGAGCTGCAGCCTCTCCCTGCCCGCCGCACCCTCCAGCAGGAGGTCCAGGGAGAGCGGCGCCTTGCGGCGGCGGATCATCAGGCATTCGTTCGTGGCCACCCGGTGGATCCAGGTCCTCAGGCTGGCCTCGGCCCGGAACCCGTCCAGGTGCTGGACGGCCTTCACCAGGGCCGTCTGGGCCACGTCCTCCGCGTCCTGGGTGTGCCGGCACAGATGCCTGGACAACCGGTCCAGGTCGTCCCGGTAGGCCCACACCGCTTCCGGCCCGAGCATCGTCTCCATGTCAACCACGTGAACGCCTTGGGACCCGTGCTCCATGCCCGTGGGATGGGGGCGGGCGGCCCTCTTTCGGCGGGACCTTCGGCTCGAGTCCTACCCTCGAGCACACGCGGCCCGGTGCGCCGGGTCGCCCATCTCCCATTGGGCCTGGCCCATCGGAGCGAAATCGCCGGTGCGGGGATCCTGCCGGTAGCCGACCGGAGGATCCTGGCCGCCGGCGATGACGCTCACGGCATCGAGCAGCGCGTCGATGTCCTCCTGCGTGGTGGCGAGCGACGCGCTGGCCCGGACGGCGCCGGGCACCTCACGCCGGTCTCCTCGTAGAACGGCCTCGCGGTGGGTGAGGATCTGGTCCCGACCCAGCCCCAGCAGGCGGTACAGGTACGGATGCGCGCAGAAGCATCCATGGCGGGTGGCGATGCCGAACTCGGCCGAGAGCCGAGCGGCGACCAGGGCGTGATGCTGGCCCTCCACCACGAAGGAGGCCAGGGCGAGGGTTGGCTCGTCGAGCGGCGGGCCCAGCAGGCGCACTCCAGGGATGCCGGCAAGCCCTCGCCGAAGGCGCTCCGCAAGCGACCCCTCGTGCGCGGAGATGGCCGGCCACCCGATGGCCCGCAACTCGTCGATGGCGGCGTGCAGCGCCACCGCTCCAACCACGTTCGGCGAGCCCGCTTCCTCCCGCTCCGGCGGCGACGTCCACAGCACCTCGTCCAGGTCGACCGCCTCGACCGCGCCACCGCCGGCCAGGAACGGATCGCCTTCGGTGAATGCCGCTCTGGGGCCGATCAGGATCCCGGCGCCGAATGGCGCATACATCTTGTGCCCGCTCCACGCGATGAAGTCCGCATCCGCCGGGATCGGTCGGTGGGGGGCGAGCTGCGCGGCATCGACCACGACCGGCACGCCCCGCTCGTGAGCCAGCCCGATGATGGCATCCAGCGGCGGTTGCCAGCCGGTGACGTTGGAGGCGCCGGTGACGGCGAGGAGGCGGGGCCGGGGACGCTCGTCGAGCGCCGCGGCCACGTCCCCCAGCTCGAACATCCCGTCGCGGCCGCACTCGATGTACCGGCGCCGGGCGACCCGCCCCCACGGAAGGAGGTTGGCGTGGTGCTCGACGACCGTCGCCCCGACGACGTCGTCGGGTCTGAGGCGGAGCCGGTACGCCAGGTGATTGATGGCCTCGGTGGTGTTCCGGCAGATGATGGCGACGTCGTCACGCCCCTGCCGGCCGGCGAACGCCAGAGCGGCGTGGCGGGCCGCCTCGTAGGCGGCCGTCGAGGCTCGGGACTTCGCTCCCGCTCCCCGGTGGACGCTGCTGTAGCGGGGCAGGAACTCCATCACCCGCTCGACCACGGCGGGGAGGGCGGGGGTGGAGGCAGCGTTGTCCAGGTCGACCACCCGACGTTCCTCCCCGTCGACGCAGAGCACGGAGACGTCGTCACCGACGAGGCGTCGAAGGGCGCCGCTCATCCGGCCCTCGCCGTCCCTCGGTTCCTGGACCGGTCCACGCCCCCCATGCTCACGCCGGAGCTCGGCCTGGGTGGGAGTCGGGCGACCCCGCATTCGTGGGACCAACGGCGAGCTGGGTCAGGACGCCTCCATGGGTACCCCTTCGCCGGCCGCACCAGGAGGTTCGTGGACTCGATGTCCCGGCCGACGGCACCGCATGGAAGAGGCAGTAGGGCCGGCCGTCTTCGGGAGCATCCGATCGGGTAGGTTGGCTCGGTGGACGCGGTGTACCGATCGGTGGTGGGGTTCGGGCTGGGGACGTTCCGGGTCATGCGGTGGGACATGCGCCCGACCGGGCTCAGGAACATCCCCGACCGGGGGCCGGCCATCTTCGCGTCGAACCACATCGGGTACCTGGACTTCGCGTTCATCGGAGAGGCCGCGAGCCGGCGGGGGCGGTTGATCCGGTTCCTGGCGCGGGGCGACGCCTTCGACCACTGGCTGGGCGGGCCGTTGCTGCGGGCCATGCGACACATCCCGGTGGACCGCGAGGGCAACGCGTCCGCGGCGCTCGGCGCGGCGCGCGCCGCGGTGGAAGCGGGCGAGGCCGTGGGGATCCATCCCGAAGGCGCGATGAGCCGTTCGTTCGTGCCCCAGCCGGGAAAGACCGGGGCGGCCCGGCTGGCTCTGGCGACCGGCGCCTCCCTCGTTCCCACCGCCGTATGGGGGAGCCAGCGCATCCTGGCCCCCGGACACCCCAAGTTCCCCCGCCACGTGGTGGTGACCGTGGACTTCGGTGCGCCGGTCCATCCCGAACAGGGTGAGGACGCCGCGGCGCTGACCGGACGGCTGATGGACGCCATCCGGGTGATGGTGCAACGCGCCGCGGCCATGTACCCGCAGCGGCCCCGGGGGGCGTCCGACGGGTGGTGGCTCCCGGCCCACCTGGGGGGCACCGCGCCGACGGTCGAGGAGTCGCTGGCCTCGCTGCGGGCCGCGGCGAGGCGACGTCGAGCCCGCCGGGCCCCGGTCGCCGCGGGCGACGCCCCGGCCTGACGCCCTGGAATCCCACTCCCACCGGGCCGTTTGAGCGCCGGTGGAAAGTGTCATGAAATACTCCAATCCATCCCGTTCGCGTGCCAGGATCGAACCTGCCTCGCGTTTGTCCGAACCGACGAGAACAGGAGGCCGCCATGGAGATCCCCCCGACCCATGCGCCCATCGCCCACCGGCTCCCCATTCGGGTCGCGTTCACCCGGACTGCCGCTCTGGTCACCATGGGCATCGGCCTGGGCGTGGTCGCGACGCTTCCGGAGAGCGGCGGCTCGCCGCGTAGCACCCTCCTCGCCGCGGTGCTCGGCACCGCCGGCGCGGTCACGGTGTATGCGCTCCCGGGCCGGCCCCTCGCCATGGCCGTCGCCGACGGCCTGCTGGCCGTGGCCGTGCTGGCCTCGGCCTTCGGCCGCCCCGGCATCCTGTACCTGCCGGCGCTGCTGGCGTTCGTGGCGGTGACCGCGAGGAGCGACCGGGTCCAGGCCCAGTCGGGATGGAGGCGCCCGGGGCTCGGGGCCACCCTGGCCGAGGCCGCCGGGTTGGAGGAGGAGTCCACCGGGCCGTTGCGGTTCGAGGCCGAGGAGGTCGAGGGCGCCGCCGTGGCCCGGCCCGCCGAGCCCGCCCCCTCGGATCCCCCGCGCCGGTTCGCCGAACCCGGACGGCATCGGGCACCGTCGGCCGTGCACCGGGCGGCCCGGGTGGCCGGCGAGGCCCGCCGGGCGCTCGCGACCACCGCCCGGGCCGGGCTGACCCTGGTCCGGACCGGCCTCACCCCGGAGGCCGCCCCGGACGTCCCGACGCCGGCACCGGGGCCGACGGCCGTTCCGGAGGTGGGGCAGGCCGGGGGGTCACGCCATCGAAGGACCGATCGCGGGCCCGCGCGGGGCGTGGACGGCGAGCTGGATCTGGGCGGCCATGTCGAGGTCGACGTCGAGGACGAGGTGGAGGCGTTCTGGCTGGCGCAGGTGGCCTCCGGCACGTCCTGGACACCCCACGAGAGCTACCGGCAGCTCACCGTCCTCCCGTACGACGCCGGTTCATCCGGGGCCTCCGAGGAGCCCGTCCCCCGCGGGCGCAACGCCCGCGAACCCGGCTGAGGAGCCGCCGCCCGACCGGGGCTCCCGGACCGCCGCCGTCGCAGCACGTGGCGGCGTTTTCCCGCTCGTGACCAGGGGTAGGCAAGCAGCGTGTCTGATCTGCCGCCCACGGCGCCGGGCGTCATCGACGCCGGGAGGCTGAAGCGGGCCCGCCTCCTCCGCCGGACCGGAATCGGCATCCTCGCCGCGTTCGTCCTCGCCGGTGCCGTCGGACTGTTCGGGATCCGGACCCGCACCGTGTCCGCAGCCGCGGGCGGCTACGACATCTCGGTGCAGTACCCGGCGACGGACCGCCCCGGCCAGCCCATCCACTGGGTCGTCACGGTCCGTCACCCCGGCGGGTTCGGCGGTCCGGTGGACATCAGCGTCACGCAGTCGTACCTGGACATCCTCGACATGAACGACATCGAGCCGGCGCCGTCGGGGAGCGTGACCTCGGGGGACTCGGTGGTGTGGACCTTCGACAAGCCCGAGGGCGAGACCCTGCGGGTGTCGATCGACGCCCTGGTGCAGCTGAACACGCACTTCGGAGCGGAGAACACCGTGGCCGTGCTGGACCACGCGGTGCCCGTCGTCCAGGTGCACTACCGGACCTGGGTGGCCCCATGACGAAGCGATCGGAGGCCTGAGATGGAGACCGTGGCGCGGGCGGCGATCGTGTACCTGTTCCTGTTCGCGGTGATGCGGATCGTCGGCAAGAAGGAGCTCTCGGGGATGTCCGCCTTCGAGCTCCTGCTCCTGGTGATCATGGGGGACCTCATCCAGCAGGGAGTCACCCAGCAGGACACCTCGGTGACGGCGGCCGTCCTCGCGGTGGGGACCATGGTCCTGCTGATGCTGGCGATGTCGTGGCTCACGTTCCGGTTCAACCGGGCCTCGCCGGTCACGGACGGCCTGCCGGTCATCGTGGTCCGGAACGGCCGGATCATGCGGGAGGCCCTGAGGATCGAGCGGGTCACCGAGGACGAGCTGGCGGAGGAGGCCCGGGGGCAGGGCATCGCCGATCTCCGGGACGTGGTGGTCGGCGTGCTGGAGACCGACGGGACCTTCTCGTTCATCACCGCGAGCCAGGCGAACCAGCAGCAGCGGGGACGCGAGCCGCCCGCGGCCTGAACGACGGCGCGCTCAGCGGCGGGGCCGACCGGCCAGGCTCGACGCCGCGGCCGTGGCCCGAGCCACCCGCTCGTCGTCGGGCGCCCGCCCGGCGAACAGCTCCTCCTGGTACGCGTCGACGACTGCGTCCACGTCGGCCCGCAAGCTGCGGGCCAGCGGGTCGCCGGCCAGGAGGACGTCGCGGTGCTCGGCGGGGGTGCGGTGCGGCGGGCGGGCGTGCCCCCGGCGGGCGAACGTCCGGACCATCGACTCCCATGCCGCCGCCGCGGCGGTCGGTGGCGGGTGCGCCCGGCACCGGCGACGGCGGCGGCGCAGCCACAGCCCGGCGGCCAGAGTCACCAGGCCGCCCGCCACCGGCCACCCCGCGGCGGCCACCCGGCCCACCGCGCCCGCGGCACGCTTCACCGGACCGGGGATCGCCGCCGTCACGAGCTTCCACAGCTTCGCCGCCACCTCCCCGACGATGAACCTCGTCCCCCACCCCGGCGCCGCCGGCGGGACACCGAAGGTGGGGTCGTACTCGATCCATCCGACCCCCGGGTAGCCCACCTCCACCCAGCCGTGGGCGTCCGACTCGCGCACCTCCCAGTAGCCGGTGAGGAGGTTGTGGTCGCCGGTCCCGAACCCCACGGCGAACCGGGTCGGGACCCCCACGGCCCGGAGGAGGATGGCCATGGCGCTCGCGATCTGCTCGCAGAACCCCTGGCGCCGCGCGAACAGGAACTCGTCGACGGCGTCGACCCCCGGTGGGTCGGGCGGGATGTCGAGCGAGTAGCTCGTGTTCCGCCGGAGCCACCGCTGCACCGCGATCACCTTGTCGTACGTGGTGGGCTCCCCGTCGGTGATCCGGTGGGCCAGGTCCACCACTCGAGCGGGGAGGTCGGCCGGGAGCTGCGTGTATCCGGAGAGCTCGACGCCCGGGTGTGGCGGAGGGGCGCTCCGGAGCAGGGCCGGCGATGCGTCGGGAACGTCGCTCACCACGCTGAACACGGTCTCCGGCTCCAGCATGATCGGCGAGCGGATCGACCCGAACCGGTCCACCGCGACGCGGTTCGCCGGGAAGAACACCTGCCGCGCGGAGGCCGCGGCGAACACGATGTTCGGCTGGCGCCGTTCCACGAAGAAGGTCTGCAGGACGGGGTGGGTGGGCGCGTTCGTGCCCAGAGTCGGGAGCTCGATCGCGGTGTCCGTGCCCTGGCCGAACTCATGGATCATCGGGCGCGAGGCCGTCCACGTGGTGCCGTCGAAGGTGTCGTAGGCCTGGCCCCGCCAGAGGGCCGGCTGGGGGGAGCGGACCCGCATCGCCAGGCGGTCCGACAGGTGGCCCCGGACCCGGAGGTCCACGCTGCCGCCGAACCCCGGGTAGCCGATCCCCCGCGCCGCGCCGCTCGCCCCGGAAGAACCTCCGGCGTCGGGGTTCACCACGCCCCCCGCCCAGCCGGGGATGGCCACCCGGTTCACGATCGAGAACGGCGGGGCCAGCACCCGCGCCCCCGGCAGCCGGGGGGTGAACGCGAAGGCCACGGCGCTGGCCAGAGCGGCGACGGCCAGGGTGCCGGCGACGGACCGGACGGGCACGGCCCGGCCGGATGGGGCGCCGGGGGTCCGCCGGAGGTGCGCCCGGTCGGCGCGCTCGGCGGCCCGGGCCCGATCCGACATGAACAGCCACGCCGCGGCCAGCGCCCCGTAGGGCACCAGCAGCAGGCCGAACGTGCCGTCCAGCGCGAGGGATCCCGCCTCGGCCATCAGCACCACGCTGGCCACCACCGAGAACGCCAGGTCCCGGCGCCGTGGGAGGTCGAAGGAGTGCAGCACCTGGACCCACACGAACAGCGACCCCAGCATCACGCGGGCCTCGTCCACCGACTGCGCCGTGCGGGCCCCCGACACGAAGCTCATGAGCGCCCCGACCAGCCCCGCCGCCAGCAGCAGCTTCAGCACCACGTTGGCCCGCGACCGCCACCGGTAGGCCAGCCACGACCCCGCCGGGATCAGGGCCAGCGCCGCGGCCGTCGTTCCGGCGTCCACGGCGCCGGCGGCGGCCACCGCCACCACCGGGAGCAGGGAGATGGCCAGGACCACCAGGCGCAGCGGTTTCGAGTGCTCCGGCACGATCGCCTTCGCTCGGCGAAGCCGGAGTCCCGGAGGGCTTCCGGGTCGGGCGCCGAGAGGTGCGGCATTCATCGAACGTCCCCCCCGGGGCGCCGGGCCAGGACCGCCTGGAGGTCGTCGCCCGCGCGGACCAGGTGGACGTCGGCGCCCGCGGCGTCCAGCGCCGCGACGAGCTCGCCCACCTCGGCCGGCGACAGGAACGGCACCGATGGCCTGGCCGCGGCCGCGTCCACCACCACGGCAGCCACCTTCCGGCCCTCCCCGCCCAGCCGTTCGACCTCCGGCGCCAGGGCCGGGGCCGGGTTGGAGTGCCACGTCGGGAAGACCAGGAGGATGGAGGCGGAGCCGGCCAGCGAGGCGCCCGCCTGGCGGAGGACGTCCGCGAGGGCCAGGCCCCCGGGGGCCCGGAGCTCCGCGAACCACGTCAGCGCCGTGGCCCGGTCGGCGTCGGGGGCGACCGCGACCGCGCCGTCCCGCCCGCCGGCCACGGTGATCCCGTGCCCCCGGCGGAGGGCCTCCGCCGCGACGGAAGCCCCGGCCGAACAGCACAGGTCGAGCGGCGTCTCCGGTCCGTTCGATCCGGCATCGGCCCACGTGTCCACCACGACCGAGAGTCGGGCCGGGCGGTCCGGTTCGAACTCCCGCACGATCAGCGAGCCGTGGCGGGCCGTGGACGGCCAGTGCACGTGCCGGAGACTGTCCCCTGGCTGGTATTCGCGCACCCCGTGGAATTCCCGGCCCGGTCCCCGCCCCGCCGACCGCGTCGACTCGCCGCCGGCCCCCGACGCGCCGAGCAGGGCGAGGTCCCCGACCGGCACCAGGCGGGGATAGACCACGATCCGCCCGGGGGCCCGGACGGCCCGGCGGACCTCGGCCACGCCGAACGGCGCGCTGGAGGCCACCTCCACCGGTCCCCCGTCCACCACGCCGCGGCGGGCCACGGTGCGGGTGGTGACGGCCGTCACGGTCTCTCCCGGCCGGAGCCAGGGAACGAACACGGTGGCCGGGGCCACGAACGGATCGCGGACCGACAGCGAGAGCGCCAGCCGCCGGCTCCGGTTCGTCATCGCCAGGTCCACCCGAACCTCGTCGCCGGCGAACGCCTCGTCCGGAGCCCGTCGGGCCACCGCCACGCCACGCGACATCCGGAACGGCAGGACCACACCGGCCCCCGCCACGCCGAGGAGCAACGCCGACAGCACGAACACCCATCCGGACTGGACGTTGGTGCCCACCAGGAACAGCACCGCAGCGCCTCCCACGAGCCCCGCGGCCCGGCGGCGAAGACGGAGCCCGGCCCGGGATCGGGGTGAGGGGGCCACCGCGGGCCGTTCGTCGGGGCGGACCACGGCCCGGGCCACGGACCTAGGCGCGGCCGGCGCTCTCGAGCGGGACGGCCACCTGCTCGAGGACCTCGCCGACCACCTCGCGGCCGGCCTCCGAGCCGGCCCTCCGGCCGGCGGCCATGATCAGCCGGTGCCCCAGGACGTCCGCGGCCAGGGACTTGACGTCGTCGGGGAGCACGAAGTCGCGACCACTCGATGCCGCGTGGGCCTGCGAGCAGCGGGTCAGCACGACGCCCGCGCGGGGCGAGGCGCCGAGCGTGACGTCCGGGTGCTCCCGCGTGGCCTCGACCAGCCGCAGGACGTACTCGACCACGCCGGGAGCCACGTGCACCGCCCGGACGGCCCGGCGGTACCGGGCCACGTCGGCCGGCGCCAGCACCGGTTGGAGGTCCTCCATGGGGTGCTGCAGGAGCTGGCGGGTCACCACGTCGCGAGCCTCGTCCCGTCCCGGGTACCCCACGGGAACGGCCATGGCGAACCGGTCGAGCTGGCCCTCGGGGAGCGGATAGATGCCGTGGTGCTCCACGGGGTTCTCCGTGGCCACCAGGAAGAACGGGTCGGGCAGCGGCCGGGTCACGCCGTCGGCGGTGACCTGCCGTTCCTCCATGGGTTCCAGGAGGGCCGACTGAGTCCGCGGCGTGGCCCGGTTGACCTCGTCCACCAGCACCACGTTCGCGAAGATGGGCCCCGGCACGAACTCGAACTCGCCCCGCTCCTGGTGGTACACGGAGACGCCGGTGAGGTCGGACGGCAGGAGGTCGGGCGTTGCCTGCACGCGGTTGAACGTGCCGCCGATGGACCGGGCCAGGGCCTTGGCCAGGGTGGTCTTCCCCACGCCGGGAACCCCTTCCAGCAGCAGGTTCCCTCCCGAGAGCAGGCACAGCACGGCCGCCCGCACGGCGGCGGTGTTCCCGGCGATGACCCGCTCGACGTTGCCCACGACGAGCTGGACCGCCCGGGCCGTCTCGAAGCCCGAAGGTGGCGTGGCGGGGTCCCCCATGTCTGTCCATAGGATCGGGTGCCGCAGCGACGGGCTTGAGGGCCCCAGGCGGGCCGGCCGCTGGGTGTTCTCAGGGATCTCCGAGGCGGGGCCGATGGGGCTCACAGACGGCCGGGGCATGCTCGGGACGACGGGGCCATCCGGTCCACGCGGGAGGAGGGAGGACGACATGCGAAGGATCGTCGCGGCGGTCGTCGCCGTAGTGGTGCTCGTCGGTGGCGCGCTCGCCGCGTCGGCCATCGGGCTCATCGGCACGGCCGGCGCCGCCGCCAAGGATTCCGGCTCCGCCGGCTCGTCCGGCGTCGGTTCGGGGTCGGGTTCGTCCGGCTCCACGTCGAACGCATCGGCCGACCCCGGGACCGTCGCGAAGCAGGCCATCGACGCCCTGGTGGCCGGCGGCACGATCACCGCGGCGCAGGCGAAGGCGGCGGAGGACGCCCTGGCCGCCGCGGCCCCCCAGCACCGTCCGGACCGGTTCGACGGGGTGCCCGAGCCGGTGAGCACCGTCCTGGCGAGCCTGGTGAAGAAGGGCACGGTCACCGAGGCGGAATCGAAGGCCGTCACGGACGGGCTGAAGGCCTGGTTCCGGAACCACCGCCCCTCCGGGGACGCCCGGCCCGGGCCCGGCGCACGGCCCTGGTTCCGGCCCGGACAGGATCCCCTCTCGCTGGTCCTGAAGAGCCTGGTGGGCAAGGGCACCCTGACGAAGGCGCAGTCGACCGCGATCTCGGACGGCGTGCAGGCCTGGGTGCGGAGCCACCGCCCGTCCGGAGCGGACGGCGGGCCCTGCGACGGGGACGGACGGATCGCGGACGTCCTGGCCCCGCTGGTATCGGACGGCACCCTCACCCAGGACCAGGCCACGGCCATCGCGGACGCCGTCTCGGCCGCCTTCCGCGACGCCCACCCCATGCCGCCGATGCCCCATACCTGACCGATCCACGTCGTCGGCAGGTCGGCGACGCCCGGTTTCGGTAGGGGTGGAGGGACGACGCGCCCCCATATCGTTCGGCACGCTCACTCGGGAGTCGACGCGGATCCGAGCCCTTCGACCCCCACACACCGATCGTCGAAACAGCAGCGGGGCCCTGGTCCGAGCGCGGACAGTCGCGATCCGAGATCGTGGCCGCTGCCGACGTGTGCAACCTTCTGATGGCTCCACACGTCTTGGCTTCTCGAAAATGACGACCGGGACCAGCGAGACCATTCACGAGAGCGCGGAGGCCGGACGGCTGGCCGAGCTGTACGCGAAGCACGGACGGGGCGCCGTCCGGCTGGCCTATCTGCTCACCGGGGACCGGCCGATGGCCGAGGATCTCGCGCAGGAGGCGTTCGTCCGGGTCTTCGGCCGGTTCCGGGACCTGCGAAATCCCGGCTCCTTCGAGTGGTACCTGCGGCGGACGGTGGTGAACCTCGCGAACTCGCACTTCCGTCGCCTGCGCACCGAACGCGAGTACGTGCAGCGCCGGCGGGCCGAGCTGCCGCCCCCGTCGATGCCGGACGTCGCATCGCGCCTCGCGATGTGGCAGGCCCTCCAACGGCTCCCGCAACGCCAGCGCGCGGCGATCGTCCTGCGCTTCTACGAGGACCTGTCGGAGGCGGCGACGGCCGACGTGCTGCGCTGCCCCGTGGGCACGGTGAAGTCGCTCGTCTCCCGGGGCCTGACGCGGCTCCGGTCGGAGGCGACGCCTGATGCTTGACGTGGAGAACGAGATGAGGGAGCTCCTGCAGGAGCGTGCCGGAGATATCGGGTTCGATCCGCGGATCCCGGCTCGCGTGATTCGGCGGTCGCGCCGCCGCCGCGCCCTCACGGCCGGCGCCGCCGGGCTGGGCGCCGCGACGCTCGCGCTGGTCGTCGTGGTGGGGCTCCGAGCGCTCTCCGCCTCGGACGGCGGGACGCCCGCCACGGAATCGGCGGCGCCCTCGCCCACGGGGGTCGCCGAGACCTGGCGCGGGATCTGGGAGTACACGACGCGCGAGGACGAGGAGGCCGCGCAGGCCCAGGTCGACGAGGGGCATATGCCGTGGCAGACCGGCGCCGAAGCCTTCCTCGAGGCGTACGCCACCCGGCAGGACGGCCTTGGCTGGAACCGTGTGTTCTTCGACGAGAGCCTGGACATCTCCGACCCCGACGAGTCAGGGCCGCTCACGATCCACCTCGGGGACTGCCCCCGGGTGGAGGACCGCGCGTGCCCCCACGAGGCCGATGTCACGATCGAGCGGCTGCTCCGCCGGGACCGAACCGGGATCTGGTCCGTGACGGCCTCGGTGGGGACCGCGGGGTCAACTCCGGCCGCGGAGGTTCCTCGGACCTTCGTCGGTGTCGTGGACGACGCGGTGGTCGTCGCGAGCACGGAGAGGGGCGAGATCCTGTCTACGATCGCGGGTCCGGAGCTGGTGGGCCAGCGTGTGCACGGCGCGGACTTCTACACGACGACGATCGCCCTCACCCCGGATCGCACGGCGGTGTACTTCTCCGCCTTCGAACCCAGTGGAGCGGGGCGCCGGCTCCTGCTCGCGCCGCTCGATGGCGGAGAGCCCGAGGACCTCGGCCTGGGATGGGATCCTCTGCCCAGTCCCGACGGCGGTCGCCTCGCGTTCGTGGAGTGCACGCCGGACCGGTGCGGGCGAGCCCTCGTGATCCGCGACCTGGGGACAGGCGCGGAGACCCGAGTGCCGATAGGGTCCTCGGCGCTCACCCTGGCCGCGTGGCTTCCGGACGGTCGGCTCGCCGTGAACCTGTACCCTGTTGGCCCGCCGACATCGATCCGCCTGATCGACCCGGATCGGCCCCCCGCCTCCCTCCTGGACGCGCCCGAGGTCGAGCCGCTCGTGGCAGGCGCGGAGTGGTGGGGCGTCGGCTACGACGTGCGGACCGGTGGGCTCCTGGTGGCCGAGGCCTGCTGCCGGCCCGATGCGCCGCGCACCCGGATCGTCTCGATCGACCCCGACTCCGGGCAAGAGCTCGGCACGATCGTGCGGGGCGGCTGGTGGGGGGTGGAGCCCGACGCGTCGGGGCAGCACCTCCTCCTCGTGGACGACGCGGGACACGTCTACGTGGCGCTCGACGGACAGGCGCCGCAGCACGTGGCCGACGGCTTCTGGGGCGTGGACTGGTAGCGAGGCGTCCCTGCGGGGCGCACGAAGGGAAGTCGGTTCATTGGAACCGGGAAAGGAAAAGATGCGTCTTCCCTCGGTGATGTCGATGAGGAGCGCAGTCACGGTGGTCCTGACGGCGGCCCTCCTCGCGGGGTGTTCGGAGGGGCCCCCGTTGCGGAGCCGAGCCTCTCCCGAACCCCCGACCACACCGTCGAGTTCGCCGACCCCGGACGCATCCGGTGAGCCGCCGGCCCGGATCGTCGCGCTGACCGAGCAGGGCGACATCGTGGTGATCGACCGCGAGACGACGGGGGAGGTCCGCACGATCGCCTCCTTCCCGCCCCACGAGGACCCGGAGGTCTCAGCGGGCTCGTTCTGGCCGGTCGACGTGACGACCCTGCCCGACGGGCGGGTCCTGCTCGCGACGTGCTGCGAGCCGGTCGCCGGGCACATCTATGCCCTGGGCGACGACGGGCGGCGGATGCAGGAGCAGGACCTGTTCGCCCTGGACGCGCAGGCCGACCGCGCCGGAGAGCGCCTCGCCACGGGCGAGATCATCGGCCTCGTCATCCGACCCTTGCCGGGACCGGCCTCGCCATCGGCGACGTTGGACCTGTCGAGGAATCAGGAGGGTTTCGCTCCCGAGGACCTCTCGTGGTCGCCGGATGGGCGCCGGATTCTGTTCACGATCGGGGGAGCACTCGGCGTCGTCGATGCATCCGCGAGCTCGCTCGCCGAGGCGACCTACGTGGACGCACCGCCGGGCTCCTACTGGGCCGGCGCCGCCTACGCGGTCGACGGCCCGGTCGGGGTCGAGCAGCCCGGCGAGCTCTTCCACCCCTCCGGCCCCAGCCGACTCGTTCGAGTGAACCCGGAGACGGGAGCGGCCACCGAACTCGTCCCGACGGATGGTGAGATTGCCGACCTGACGGTCGACCCGAGTGGGCAGTTCTTGCTCTGGGTGGAGGACGGCCGGCTGCGCTGGCTGATCGACGGCGAGATCTCCACGCTGGACGGGGAGTTCCTTGCCGCAGCCTGGGTGACGGCATCCGGGTGAGAGGTCGGTGAGCTTCTCCGGACGCTCCTCGCAGACCGAGGGCAGGGGAATCCCGCTGCTGGGGTAGCTCGATTCCGGGCCCAGACGGTGACGGCCGGCTTCTTCGTCAAGCTGACCGAGGCCTGATCGCGAGCTCCGCTACACCAGGCGACGCTCGGTGGCCCACCGGGTCAGCTCGGAGCGGTTGCTGAGCTGGAGCTTGCGGAGCACGGCGCTGACGTGCGTCTCCACGGTCTTCACGCTGATGAACAGGTGCCGGGCGATCTCCTTGTACGCGTAGCCCCGGGCGATGTGGCGGAGCACCTCGCGCTCCCGGGGGGAGAGCTGGTCCAGCTCGGGATCGCCCTTCGGCGGCGCGTCTCCCGCGAAGGCGTCGAGGACGAACCCGGCCAGACGGGGGCTGAACACGGCGTCGCCGTCGTGGACCCGGCGGACCGCTTCGGCCAGGTCCTCCGGCGAGATGGTCTTCGTCACGTAGCCTCGCGCGCCGGCCCGGATGGTCTCGATGACGTCCTCCGCCGCGTCCGACACGCTGAGCGCGAGGAACCGGACCTCGGGGACGCCACCCGCCACGTCCCGAATGACCCTCGCTCCCCCGCCGTCCGGCATGTGGACGTCCACCAGCACCACGTCGGGCCGTGAGGCCAGGATCCCGTTCACGGCGCCCGTCACGTCGGTGGCCTGGCCGGCGATCTCGAACTGCGCGCCCAACTCGGCCCGCACCCCGGACAGGAACAGGCGATGGTCGTCCACCAGGAACACCCGGATGCCCCCGGCGCCGGTGACCGGCCCGGGCCCGGCGTCGGGGGTCTCCGGCCGGTCGGCCGTCACGGGGTCGCCCTCGGCATGTGCAGCACGACCTCCGTGCCCTCGCCCGGAGAGCTGCGGACCTCGGCGGTGCCGCCGGCCCGTTCCATCCGCCCCCGGACGGACTCCGCGAGGCCCCGGCGGTCGGGCCGCGTTGGCCATGGCCTCGGCGGCGGCCTGCACCAGGGCCTGCCCCCGTTCGTCCAGGTCTGCGTCCCCCACCTGGACCACCTCCACCTCGACGTGGTGCATGCGCTCGACCCGGTCGGCCGTCTCCTGCACGGCGCCGCGGAGGGTGCCGCCCGGCGCGGGCCCGCCCGCGTACAGCCACGCTCGAAGCTCGCGCTCCTGGGCCCGGGCCAGCGTGGCCATCTCGTCGGCGCTCGAGGCCCGCTGGATCATGGCCAGGCTCTGGAGCACGGAGTCGTGGAGGTGCGCGGCCACCTCGGCCCGCTCCTGGGACCGGATCCGCTCCCGGCGCTCCGCGGCGAGCTGGCGTCCCAGGCGCCAGACGCCCGGTCCCAGGATCAGGGCGGCCCCCGCCACGGTGACCCCGGCGGCGAACAGGACGTTACGGAGGGCCCGGACGGCGAAGGCGTCGTTCGCCACCAGGAACACGGCCATACCGCCCAGGATCAGCATGCCGCCCAGCGCCACCCGCAGGGCCGACGCCGGTCCGGACAGGAACGGCATGATGGACCGGCGGGGAAGCTCCGAGGCCGCCCGGGACCACCGGGCCCGGGCGTCCCGGTCCGCCCGGGTCCAGATGACGGCCGAGCCCACCGCGCCGAGGGCCACCGGCCACACCACCGCGTCGCCGAACCAGGCCCCCACTCCGCGCAGGAATAGGAGGGCCCCGCCGATCACCAGCGAGGCGGCCACGGCCCGCTGCGTGGCCACGGCAGGCTCGACGACCGCGGCCTCCGCGACCTCGCCGCCGGCGTCCGGTCCGCGGGAGCCGTCGGAGGGCGGGGGCTCCACGGAGAACAGCCACGCCAGGAGGTATGCGGCGACCCCGACGCCGCCGGCGAACGCCAGGACGACGAACCCCAGCCGGACCACCACTGCGTCGACGCCCAGGCGGGCGGCCAGCCCGCCGGCCACGCCGGCCAGGATCCGGTCCGACCGGCTCCGGACCACACGGCCGCGCGGCGCGGCGTGGCCTGCGGCAGAGCCGGATTCGGTTCGCGCCATGCGATCTCCCGGGGCCGGGTGGCTCATCCGCGCCGTGCGGCGAGATGGCCGGCGACCTGGCCGGATGGTCCCACACGGGGTTCCGCACAGCATCCGGGACCGACCCCAATTCCGGCTCAGGGTTCTTTCAGGGGGATCCCCGATGTGAGCGCAGCCCACCGGGACGAGCATGGAGACAGCGATGGACGAATCCACGGAAGGACGGGATGCAGAGATGGACGAATCCCCGGAAGGCCGCGATACATCGACGGACCACCAGGAGCCACCGGCGGGCGGCTCCCCACCGCCCCTGCAGGGCAGACGTCTGCACCGGCGCACCGACGACAAGATGATCGCCGGCGTGGCCAGCGGTCTCGCCGAGTACCTGAACATCGACCCCGTGATCGTGCGGGTGGCGTTCGTGATCCTGGCCGTGGTGGGCGGCGTGGGGATCGTCGCGTACGGCGCCCTGTGGTGGCTGGTGCCGCCGACGCAGGAGGTGTCGAACGCCGGCGAGGACGCCATCCGGAAGCTCAAGCGGGCCCCGGCGTGGGTGGCGGCGGCGCTGCTCGTGGTGGGCCTGCTGCTGCTGGTGGATCAGCTCGGCCCGCCGCACGCCGACGTCATCTGGGGGCTGGCCCTGATCGCGCTGGGGGCGCTGCTGTTCTGGCAGACCACCGGCCACCGCCAGGCCGTTCCCGATGGGCCGGGGCAGCCGATACCCGCCCCCGGCTCCACGCCGGTGGCGGCCGCCCATCCGGAGCCGCCCGCCCCGTACGAGCGAACCCTCCCGTACGAGACGCCGATGGCCTACCAGGCCCGCACCGCCACCGCGCCGCCACCTCCGTACGCCCCCGCTGCCGGCCCCGGCGCCGGTGGGGGGTTCGCCGAGCCGTGGGTCCAGGACCGGGTGGGGGCCGTCGACCGGCCCCGGCGGGCCCCCAGGGAGCGGTCCGGGCTGGGGTGGGCCACGGTCGGAACCATGCTGGTGGTGGTGGGAGGGGCGGCCGTGCTCGACAACGCCGGCGCATTCGACCTCTCACTGGCCCAGTACCTGGCCCTGGCGCTGGCCGTCCTGGCCGCCGGGCTCCTGGTGGGCACGTGGGTCGGCCGGGCCCGGTGGCTGGCGCTCCCCGCCGCGGTCCTGGTCCCGTTCCTCCTGCTGGCGAGCCTGGTCACGGTCCCGTTCACCGGCGGGTGGGGTGACCGGTCCCTGGTCCCGGCCTCGCTTGCCCGAGGCCAGGCCACGTATCACATGGTGGCCGGCCGGTTGCGGCTGGACCTCACCCGACTCGCCGCCGAGGCGGGCGGTGCCGGCGAGGCTCCGCTCCACGTCACCGCCACGATGGTGGCCGGCACCGTGGAGGTCGTGGTGCCCCGCGACGTGCCCGTCCACGTGGACGCCCGGATGGGCGCCGGCGCCATGAGCGTGCTGGGCCTGTACTCCGACGGGCTCTCGCTGCACCGGGCGGCCGGCCAGTCGTCCGACCGCGTCGCGCTCGACCTCGACGTCGACGTGTCGTTCGGGCGGATCGTCGTGTTCCGCGCCCAGAGCTGAGGAGGAGACCACAGATGCGACGCCACGGCTTCGACCCGCTCTCGTTCGTACTCGGCGCCCTGTTCATGGCCGTCGGGCTGACGTTCCTGTTCGGCGACGCCGACATCGGCGACCTCCACCTGTCGGTGGTGTGGCCGATCCCGCTGATCGTCGTCGGCCTGCTGATGCTGGTCACCGCGGCCCAGCGCCGGAACCGCCAGGCCGAGGCCGACGCCTCGCCCGGCGAGGAGCCCGCCGGGGTCCGCGGCGACGCGCCGTCCGGCGAACGCACGGACCCCGAGGAGCCCGAGTAGAGGGGCGAGCCCGGGTCAGCGGGTGCGGCGCTGCCGGCGGTTCCTCGACTCGTACAGCATCTGCTTGCGGGTCGCGGTGCCGTAGGCGGCGGCTGCCACCTGGGGCATGACCCGGTCCATGGCCGCGGCCTGCTCCAGCAGCTCGGCGGCCTTGGCCGACCCGGGGGCCGCCTCCCGGAGCTCGCCGGCCGCGCCGCGGAGCCGCTGCTGGGCCTCGTCGAACCTCCCGTCGTCGGCCAGGCGCATGGCCTCCTCCTGGGCCCGGGCCGCCCTCAGGATCAGGATCTCCTCGGCCACCTCGGCGTCGGGCCCGGCCTGGGCGGCCTCGTCGGCCGTGACCGCGTTCACCATGACCGGCACGGTTACCTCGTGGAGCCCGATCTCGCCGCCCACGCTCACGTACCGAACCACCAGGTCGGCCACCCGGGCCACCCCCAACCGCCCGAGGTTCGGGATGCGCAGGGCGAACACAACCCGGCGGGTCTCGTCGGCGAACGCGTCGCCCAGCTGGACCTGGATCCCGCCCGGCACGGCCACCTGGGGGTGGTCGTTGAGCACGCCGAGCATCTCCACGTGGCCGGACGGCCGGATCTCGACGCTCACGTTCTGCGCCACCAGCGCGAGGAGGCCCTCGAACTCCTCGGCGAAGATCCCCGGGGCCTGCTCGGCCGTAGGCGCGTGGTACGCGCGGCCTCCGCCGGCGTCGGCCATGCCGGTCATGAGGTCCTCGTCGAACCCGTCGCCGAAGCCGATCGTGGTGGTGCCCACGCCGGCCGCCGCTGCGTTCCGGGCCAGCGACGCGAGCTCCCCCCGGTCGGTGATCCCCACGTTGGCCAGGCCGTCGGACAGCAGGAGGACCTTCCGCGGCCCGTCCCCGGCCCGCTGGAGCTGCTCCATGCCCTTCAGCCAGCCGCCCGACAGGTTCGTGGAGTTGCCGGGGCGGATCGCCGCGATTGCGGCCAGAAGTGCAGGGCGGTCGAGCGTGGCCAGTGGAGCGACCAGCGTGACCTGGTCGTCGTAGGCCACCACCGCCAGGCGGTCGGCCGGGCCCAGCCGCCGGACCAGGAACGCGGCGCACTCCCTGGCCACCTCGAGCTTGCGGCCGGCCATCGATCCGGACCTGTCGATGACCAGCGCGAGCGACAGCGGGGGCCGCTCGCCGGAGGCCGGAGCCGCCGGCGCCGTGAGCTCCAGCATGGCGTTCACCTCGTGATCTCCCTCCACGGCCAGCAGCTCGTGCTCGAGGCGAACCTGTGCCTTCATGGTGCCCTCCTTCGCAGGGGATTGGCTGCGGCGCAACCTGTAGCGTAGAGATTATGCTATTTGCCGAATCTCGTCAACCGTGGCCGCAATCGGTGCTACGGTTGGCAGTATGGCGCTCCCCACCGACTCGGACCCCGGCAACCCCGCGTACTACGAGGCCCTGGGGCGGGCTGTCCGGGTCCTGAGGACCGAGCAGGGGCTCGAACGGAAGGACCTGGCCGAGCGGTCCGGCCTGTCCTACGCCTACCTGTCGGAGATCGAGACCGGGAAGAAGCGGGCCTCCTCGAAGGCCCTGTTCGCGATCGCCGAGGCCCTCGGGCTCCGCCCGCACGAGGTGCTGGCCGTGGCCGATCGGTACGCCGGCGCCACGCCGTCGGACCCGGCGCTCTCCACGGTCGTCCTGGAGGCCTCGCGATCCACGCCGCCGCCCCCGCCCCCGCCCGCCCCGGCAGCGGCCCCGATGGCGGCTCCAGCCGAGTGGCCGTCCCAGCCCCAGCACGCGCCCCGGTGGCGCTTGTTCCGCCCGGAGGCCGAGACGGCGGCGCCGGCGTCCGCGTCACTCGCCCCACCCCCGCTCGCAGCACCCGCGGGCGCCGGACCCGCCGGCCGCCCCATCCCCAGCCGGGGCCGCAACGACCGGACCGCCCGCAACGAGGCCATCCGCCATCTCCTGGCTGCCGCGGACCGCCTCGCCGACGACGACCTGGCGAGCCTCCTCGACCTGGCCCGACGCCTGGCCCGCTGAGCCTCGGCGTCAGGCCGACGCCGCGGTCCCCGGAGGCGGAGGGGGCGACTCGAGGGGCCGTGGCCCCACAGCCTCTCCTGTCCTGGAGCCCGGGAGCAGGACCAGCGGCCCGCCGGCCGGATACTCGGAGGACTCCTCGGGCCGACGCAGGACCTCGTTGTGCCGGCGCAGGGTCCTCGGCCCGGGCACGCCGGCCCGGACCGCCTCCAGCTGCGCCGCGAACGCCATGCCGAACAGGACGGCCACGCCGGTGGCGTTCGCCCACGTCAGCAGCGCGATGATCCCGACCAGGGGTCCGTACGTGTCGCCCAGGCTGGAGTTCGAGCCGTAGTACCACGCCAGCAGCGCGGTCAGGGCGAACCACAGGATCGTGGCCACCACCGTGCCCACCTGCAGCCAGCCCCCGCTCGGCTGGCGGCGGTTCGGGGAGACCTTGTAGACCACGGTCAGCGCGGCGAACGCCAGGACCAGGCCGAGCGGCCAGCGCAGCACCGAGAACACCGTGCCGGCGGTGTCGCTCCAGCCGGCGCTGCCGGTGAGCGCATCACCCAGGGCCCCGCCCATGGCCAGCAGCAGGAAGGCCAGCGCCATGAGGGTCCCGGCGGTGACGTTCACCACCAGGCCCACGCCCACCTTCTTCCAGAACTTCCGGTCACGGACCATCCCGTAGATCCGGTTGCACCCCCGCTCCATCAGCGCCATCGCGAACGTGCCCGAGACGAGCACGCCGAGGAGGCCGCCGAAGAGCGCACCGCCTCCCGACGAACCCTGGCGGAAGGCCTCCTGCAGCAGGTTGCCGGCCGGCCCGGGCGCCAGGCTCTGGATTGTGCTCTGGAGCACCTGCCGGAACGTCCCGAGGTCGAACGCCGAGGCGATGCCGATCACCATGATCAGCGCCGGAAAGGCCGTGAGGGTGATGGCGTGGGCCACGGCCCTCGCGTTCGAGAACCCGTCCCCCGTCCGGAACCTGATGAACGAGTCCTTCACCAGGCGACCGAACCCTGTGGCCCCCAGTGTGGCCCGGGCGTCGTCGCCCTGCAGCCCATACGTCTCCGGTACCGCACTCGCGGTGGCCATGTGGCCTCCTTTCGCCGCTCCGCCGTCAGGCCCGCGCGCCCGCCGACGACTTCCGCTTCTTCCCCTTGCCGGGGCGCAGCCGCTTCGCGATCGCGTCCCGGTGCTTCCAGGCCATGCGTCCCCCGACGAACAGCACCACGGCGGCCAGCAGGGCCCATCCGAACTGGGACAGGATCTGGTCCACCGTGTCGATCTGGGAGCTCATGAAATAGCCCAGGAGCGAGACCGCGGTGGCCCACACCCCGATGGCCGCTGCGTCGAAGGCCAGGAAGCGAGGGAACGGCATCTCGGCCATGCCCGCGGCGAACGGCATGAACGTGCCCGCGACGGAGACGTACCGACCGATGAACACGGTCTTGCCGCCGTGCCGCTTGAAGTAGTCGCGGGCCGAGTCGAGATGCTTCTCCAGCCGGTTCGCCAGCGGGAGGTGGCGGATCATGCGGACCCCGAACCTCCGGCCCAGCCAGTAGCTGAGGGTCTCGCCGGCCACCCCGGCGAACACGCCGACCACGATGACGAGCGCGATCGCGAGCTTGCCCCGCCCGGCGTAGATGCCGCCCAGGGCCAGGAACAGGTCGCCCGGGATGACCACGCCGGTGAAGGCCCCGCGGTCCAGGAAGATCACGGAGGCCACCACCAGGTAGCCCAGGGCGCCCGCATACAGTGGGCCGAACCAGTCGACCACCGTCTCCACGATCGCACCGACCATCCCATCTTTGGTTCCCCCCGAAGCAAGCACGGAATCCCCGGCCGCCGGACGGTTCCCAGCCCGGGTCGGTCCCCTACTGACCTCGACGCGAAAGGGACGGTGACCCTCGACTTCGGCACGATGCACTGCGGTGATCTGGACGGTCGACGAGACCAATGCCGAGGGCGGAGCATTCGTCCCGAAGGAAACGTACCCAGCTTGGACCGGGAAACAGGTTGGGACTCTTGGGGCCCGTAGCAGAATTACATGGCTGTTGTTTCGACCCGAGGATGGACCGTGTAGTTCCAGTCCCCGTGGAACTCGTGCTTGGACAGTGCGGCCAGTTCCCCGTCGGAGACCTTGATCTTGGTTGGGTAGGTCCGCCGGTCGAGTTTGGCCTTGACCTTGAGCCCCCCGCGCGTGGTGGCGGAGCCGATCAGGTCGACCACCACCTGGTGGCTGGTCGAGGGCTGCCCCCGCCGGTTCATGGAGATGTGGGAGAACAGGCGATGCTCGATGTTGTTCCACTTGGAGGCCCCGGGAGGGAAGTGGCACACCGTGATGTCCAGACCCTCGTCCGAGGCCAGGCGGTGAAGCTCCGTCTTCCACAGCCGGACCCGCGATCCGTTGGCGCCTCCCCAGTCGGCGCAGATGAGCAGCCGGGACGCGCCCGGGTAGGCCCGCCGTCCCATCGATCTCCACCACCCCCGGATGGTGGCCACGGCGAACTCGGCGGTGTCGTGGTCGCGGCCCACGACCACCCACCCCCGATCGGGGGCGACGTCATAGACCCCGTAGGGGATGGCCTTGCCGAGGGCGGGATCGGGGAAGTCGTGCATCTGCACCGGGACGGGGGTCCCCTTCGGCTCCCACGTCTGACCGGCGTTCTCGTACTCCCCGACGAGTTCCTTCTTCTCGGTGTCCACCGAGATCACCGGGTCGCCCCGCCCCAGGTGGGCCGTCACCTGTTCGGCCAGGTAGGTGAACTGGGCGTCGCGGTCGGGGTGGGAGGTTCCCTCCCTGGTCTTGAAGTTGGCCTCCAGGCTGTAGCCGAGGGCATGAAGCAGATCGGCCACGGTGGAGTGGCTCACCGGATGTCCCTGGGTCGCCAAGGCATCGGCCAGCTGACGGGTGCTCTTGATCGTCCACCGCAGCGGTGATTGGGGATCCCCCCGAGCGTGGGGGTCGACCAGGGCCTCCAGGGCACGCAGCACGCCGGCGTCCGTGGCGGTGATGGGCTTGCGCCCGGCCCCGGGGTCGGCGTTCGCGACGTAGAACTCGCGAATACTCTCGTCCGCCGTCCCGGAGCGCTACCGGGGCGCCACCAGGAGGCTCTGGGCCCCCTCCCCGACCCACCCCCGCCGGTCCCAGATCGTGCTCCGGGCCACCCCCAGGCCCTCCCGTCCGATCCGCGTGATCGCGTCCAGGCATACCCATTCCCCCTCGGGCATCCGGGCCAGGTGCACGGTGAGATCCAGGTTGATGAACAGATACTCGAAGATCGGGAGCTCCCAGCTGATCCCGTTGCCGGAGTCAGCGGCCGCGAGGACCCGCGAGAGCGGGGAGATCGGTTCCGCCTCCAGCAGCGGGACCCGCATCCGCATCCACATCGCGGTGGGGCCGGGTGCGGTCGAATCGCCCCGGGCGGTGCGCCATTCCATGCCGTCGAAGTAGTTCGGCTCCCATCCCAGGTTGAACAGATGGGGCGGAGAGGAGTCGTCCGGCGAGGGGAGATCGGCGTCCGGCAGGTTGACCTCGTCGGGGACGCCCTCCTGGGGCCGGATCCGCCAGGCCGCCGTGCGGGCGACCTCCTCGTCGGTGTCGGCGGCGAACAGGGCGGCCCGGGACAGCTGGACCCGCCGGCCGGGGCGGACCACCTCGGCCCGCACGGTGAGGGGCCGGTACGGGATCGGTCGGAGGACCTCCAGGGCGAACCTCGACACGAGCATCTCCCCGGCGGGCTCGAGCGCCTCGATGGCCCGGCCGAGGATCGCCGACGGCGGCCCCGCGTGGAGGGCCTCCGCGGACCACGGCCCCCGGGCATACTCCGTGGGCACGAACCGTTCGCCCTCGGCGACGAAGAACGCGTCGGCCGGCATGGCCGGACAGCTTAGGGGAGCGCTGGGGTGGGCCGACGGCGAGGCGCTCGGCGAATCAGGCGCCGGGCATGGGCGGCGGCTCCACGGCCGGGGGGAGCACGGGGGATCCACCGTCCTCGGCGGGGAGCGAGATGCGGAACGGGATCACGGAGCCGTCCTCGGCGTGGACGTCCACCGGGCGGCCCTTCGGCGCGTCGAGCCGCAGCACCCCGATGAGCTCGGCGTTGTTGACGAGCGGCGCGCACATCGTGTCGCCGGTGGCGTCACCCCGGTTCGAACCCGGTGGGGAACGAGGGCTTCCGCGCAGCCGGGATCAGCACGGCTTCCGGGCGACTTCCACTTCCGGTATCGGCTCCGGGCGGTCGGAATATCCGAGCGGCCTCATGGCGCGAGCCGGGTGATCCGCCAGCCGACGGCGCCGTCGGGGTCGTAGCGGAGGCGGTCGTGCAGGCGGTTCTCCTGGCCCTGCCAGAACTCCCACCCGGCGGGCACCAGCCGGTACCCGCCCCACCACGGCGGGCGGGGGACGTCGTCCCCGGGGTATCGCTCGGCCATCTCCTCGAACGCCCGTTCCAGGGCGTCCCGGCCGGAGAGCTCGGAGCTCTGGCGCGACGCCGACGCGGCCAGGCGCGCCCCCCGCGGTCGCGCGTTCCAGACGTCGTCGGAGTCCTCCTCCGAACATCGCTCCACCGGTCCCCACACGCGCACCTGCCGGTGCAGCCCGACCCAGTGGAACACCAGGGCCGCCCGCGGATTCGTCCCCAGGTCCCGGCCCTTGGCGCTGTCGAAGTTCGAGCCGAACGTGACTCCCCGATCGTCGGCGCCCTTCAGGAGGACCATCCGGACCGACGGCGCCCCGTCCAGCGAGGCGGTGGCCAGGGCCATCGCGTCGGGCTGGCGCTCCGTCTCCCGGGCCTGGTCGAACCACCGGTGGAACTGTGCGACCGGGTCGGCATCGAGGTCGCGCTCGTGCAGGACGGCCATGACGAACCGGAGCGTACTGCGTCACATCTCGGCCGCAGGTGAGACAGTTCGCCGGCGATGGACGCCGAGCGAGAGCGGCTGCAGGACGCGGCGCCATGGCGGAAGTGGGGACCGTACGTCTCCCAGCGGCAGTGGGGCACGGTCCGGGAGGACTACTCCGCCACCGGTGAGGCATGGGAGTTCTTCCCCCACGACCACGCCCGTTCCCGGGCCTACCGGTGGGGCGAGGACGGGCTCGGCGGGATCTCCGACCTCCAGCAGACCCTGTGCCTGGCATTCGCGTTCTGGAACGGCCGGGACCCCATCATCAAGGAGCGGATCTTCGGCCTGACGAACTCCCAGGGGAACCACGGCGAGGACGCCAAGGAGTACTGGTGGTTCCTGGATTGCACGCCGACCCACGCGTGGATGCGGTGGCGGTACGCGTACCCACAGGGCGAGTTCCCGTACGCGCGCCTGGTGGAGGAGAACGCCCGCCGGGCCCGGGATGACGACGAGCTCGACCTCCTCGACACCGGGCTGTTCGACGAGGACCGCTACTGGGACATCACGGTGGACTGGGCCAAGGCCACGCCCGAGGACATGTGCATCCGGATGGAGGTCCGCAACGCCGGGCCCGAGGAGGCCACGCTCCACGCGCTGCCCACGCTGTGGTTCCGGAACCGGTGGTCCTGGCGGACCGACGTGCGGAAGCCGCGGATCTCGCTGGACGACGGCGTGCTGGTGGCCGAGCACCGCGTCCTGGGCCGCCGGGTCCTGGCGGGGTCCGGCAGCCCCGACCCGCTGTTCTGCGAGAACGAGACGAACGCCGAACGGCTGTGGGGGATCAGGAGCAGCACGCCATACCCCAAGGACGGGATCGGGGAGCACGTGGTGCACGGCGCGGACACGGTGAACCCCGGGCAGGAAGGGACCAAGGCGGCGCTGCACTACGTCCTGGCCGTGCCCCCGGGCGGGTCGCGGGAGATCCGGCTGCGATTCTCCGACGGCGACACCGTCCTCGGCGTGGAGCACGAGCGGGTCCATGACCAGCGCCGCCGCGAGGCCGACGAGTTCTACGCCTCGCTCACCGAGTTCGCCACCGAGGACGAGGCCGGGGTGATGCGCCAGGCCCTCTCCGGCGTGCTGATGTCGAAGCAGTTCTACTTCTACGACGTCTCGAGGTGGCTGGAGGGGGACCCCACGCAGCCCCCACCCCCGCCGGAGCGGCTCCACGGCCGAAACTCCGAGTGGGGCCACATGAACAACTTCGACGTGCTGTCGATGCCCGACACCTGGGAGTACCCGTGGTACGCGGCGTGGGACCTGGCGTTCCACTGCGTGGCCCTGGCCCACGTCGACCCGGAGTTCGCCAAGGGTCAGCTGATCCTGCTGTGCCGGGAGTGGTTCATGCACCCCAACGGGCAGCTCCCGGCGTACGAGTGGGCCTTCGACGACGTGAACCCGCCGGTGCACGCGTGGGCGGCGCTCCGGGTGTTCGAGATCGACGGCTCCCGCGACATCGGGTTCCTGGAGCGGATCTTCCACAAGCTCACGCTGAACTTCACGTGGTGGGTGAACCGCAAGGACGCCGAGGGCAACAACATCTTCGAGGGCGGGTTCCTGGGCCTCGACAACATCGGCCCGTTCGACCGGTCCCAGCAGCTGCCGGGCGACGTGCACCTCGAGCAGTCCGACGGCACGGCGTGGATGGCCATGTTCTGCCTGAACATGCTGGAGATCGCGCTGGTCCTCGCGGCGCACGACCAGACCTACGAGGACATGTGCACGAAGTTCTTCGAGCACTTCACCTACATCGCCACTGCCATGAACGACCAGGGCATGTGGAACGAGGACGACGGCTTCTACTACGACCAGCTGCACCATCGCGACGGCGGGATGGTCATCCCCATGCGCATCCGGTCCATGGTCGGGCTGATCCCGCTGTGCGCGACCACGACGCTCGGCCCGGACACGCTGGCCAAGCTCCCGGAGTTCGCGTCGCGGCTGAAGTGGTTCCTGGCCCATCGCAACGAGTTCGCCCGCGTGGTGGGAACGGACGACCTCGGGGAGCAGCGCATCGCCCGCCTGCTGTCGATCGTCACGCCGGACCGGCTGGTGCGGATCCTCGACGTGATGCTCGACGAGGCCGAGTTCCTGTCGCCGTACGGGATCCGCTCGGTGTCGCGGCATCACCTGGAGCACCCGTTCGAGCTGAACCTCGGCGAGGTCGTGGCCCGGGTCGGGTACGAGCCCGGCGTCTCCACGTCGGGGCTGTACGGCGGCAACTCGAACTGGCGGGGCCCGGTGTGGTTCCCCCTGAACTACCTGATCATCGAGTCGCTCCGGCGGTTCCACCGGTATCTCCGCGAGGATTTCACGGTGGAGTACCCGACGGGGTCCGGGCGGCACTCCACGCTCGGCGAGATCGCCGACGACCTGTCCGGGCGTCTGGTCCGGCTGTTCCTCCGAGACGACCACGGCCGCCGCCCTGCGTTCGGCCGCACGGAGAAGTTCCAGACCGACCCGGCGTGGAACGACTCGCTGCTGTTCTTCGAGTACTTCCACGGCGACACGGGCGAGGGCCTCGGGGCCTCCCACCAGACCGGCTGGACCGCCCTGGTGGCCGACCTCATCCTCCACCTGTCCAACCGCGATTCCGTCTCCGCCACGTGAGGCGCGCCGCGGCCGGGCCGGCTACCGAGCGTGGACCGGGCAGAGGTGGGCGGAGTCGCATCCGCTGCTGCCGTCCTGCTTCTCGACGTCCGTGGCGAAGATGGGCCGGCCCGGGTCGGGACTCAGGACCAGCGGAGGATCGCGCCGATCTCGTCCTTGGGGCCGGCGCCGGCAGGGATCACCCGGATGCCCGCGCCGGTTCCGAGCGTGGCCCGGACCAGGACGTCGGCCAGGCGCGCCTCCCGGAGATCCGACCGATCGACGCCGAGCGATCGCAGGTCGCCGGGCTCCAGGGCCACGTGGACCGGCTGGGGGCCGAACCAGGCAGTGCGGTCCTCGACGTTGTCGTCGGCGATCAGGAGGACCTCCACCCGGGCCTGCCGCAGCGCGTCCAGGACCGCGTCCGCACCCTCGGCGGCCCGGTCGTCCTGCCCCCGCTCCATGTGGAACCGCTCGATGAGAGCCTCGGTCTGCCGCGCGGCCACCTCGGTCACGGCGTCCTCGATCTCGCCCGGGAGCCGTTCGTCCGAGCCGTCGGGCATCCGGCCCCCCGAGACCTGGTGCATCAGGCCGCGGAGGTGCTCCGGGAGGAAGTCCTCGAGCAGCGAGACCGCCCGGACGTCGCCGGCCACCACGATGGCCCGGGCTTCGATGCGACCGGCCAGCTTCGCCACCTCCTCGGCCACCAGATGGGCGTTGTGCTCCCAGGTGTTCTCGGCGCGCTGCTGGAACCGCCGCTGGGACCAACCGCCCGGGGCCACCTTGGTCACCGGCCCGCCGGCCCCCTCGACCTCCCGTTCGATGTCCGAGCCCTCCAGGCGGACGCCGAGCAGGTCGGCGCCGGTCCGGTCGGCCAGCACGGCCACGAACGCCGGGTGGTCCTGCCGCCATCGCACGATCGGCAGCAGCGAGGGAAGCGGAGCCCACCGGGCCACGTCCAGCGGCTGCACCCCCCGGACGTGCTCGACGTGGAGCACGCCGCTCGAGTTCGCCACCACGGCCAGGCAGTCCCCCCGGGTGTGGGCGTCCCGCACGAGATCGTCGATGGCGGCGAGCGGGGCCTCGGGCGCTCCCTGCTCCGCCAGCTCCTCGCGCAGAGGCCTCCACCGATGCTTGGTCAGCTGGGCGGCGTTGTCGATGGCCCCCTCGGTGGACAGGTACACGGTGGCGAACGGCCCGGGCTGGCGCACCGCCAGCTCCACGAGCGCCGGTGCGGAGACGGCTCCGGCCGGGGTCCATTCCGAAGCTTCCATCGAGTGCTCCTTCCACGTGCGGACGTGGCCGACGGACGGTCCGGCCCTTTCGGGAGGGACCGCCTCTTCCGCCACCTACCCATCTCCCCGTGCCTCCGAAACGCAGTCCGGCCGGCAGGGGAAGATGCACGCATGGCGTCGGCGAGGGTCGCGGTGGTCGGGCACACCGAGTGGGTGGAGTTCGCCCGGGTCCGGGCGGTTCCCCGGCCCGGCCAGATCGTGCACGCGTCCGAGACCTTCGCCGTGCCCGCGGGCGGGGGCCCGGTGGCGGCGGTCCAGCTGGCGAAGCTCGCCGGGCGAGCGGCGTTCTTCACCGCGCTCGGCGACGACGAGCTGGGCCACCGGACCGAGGCGGGCCTCCGTGACCTGGGGCTGGACGTCCACGCCGCGTTCCGGCCCGAGGCCCAGCGCCGGGCCTTCACGTACCTCGACGACGCCGGAGAGCGGACCATCACGGTGATCGGCGAGCGCCTGGGCCCGCGCGGGGACGACCCGCTGCCGTGGGACGACCTGGCAGATTGCGACGCCGTGTACTTCACCGCCGGCGACCCCGGCTCGCTGGCCCGGGCCCGGGCGGCCCGGGTCCTCACGGCCACCACGCGGGCCATGCCCGTGCTGGTGGAGGCCGGCATCGCCCTGGACGCCGTGATCGGCAGCGCCCGCGACCGGGACGAGCGGTACGTGCCGGTGGAGCCTCCCCCGGCCGCCGTCCTGCTCACGGAGGGCGCGGCGGGCGGGTCGTGGACGACCGCCGGCGGCCGGTCCGGGCGGTGGGCCGCCGCCCCGCTACCCGGCCCCGTCCGCGACGCCTACGGCTGCGGGGACTCGTTCTCCGGAGGGGTCACCTACGGCCTCGGTGCGGGCCCGAGCCTGGAGGAGGCCCTCGCCCTCGGCGCGCGGTGCGGCGCGGCCTGCCTCACCGGCCGCGGCCCGTACGAGGCCCAGCTCACGGCACCCGGCTGACGGCCCGGCGGGCGCTGTTAGCATCGCCCCGCTGTGGCCGCCGATCGCTTTCCGCTGGAGCCCGATGCCGAGCTCATGCTGGGCTCGGCGGAGGCAGCCGCCCGGATGGTGGTGGAGCACCTGGCCTCGCTCCCCGACATGCCGGCGGTGGACCTGGCCGGAGCGCTCGAAGCGGCCACCGCCCTCCGCGCCCCGGCCCCGGAAGAGGGCGCGTCGCTCCAGGAGATCCTCAGGACGGTCGACGCGGGCGCGCGGAAGTCGTTCACCACCGCCGGTCCCGGGTACCTCGCGTACATCCCCGGCGGCGGGCTGTGGTCGGCGGCCCTGGCGGACTTCGTGGCGGCGGCGCTGAACCGGTACGTCGGCGTGTGGGAGGCCGCGCCGGTGCTGGCCCAGATCGAGGCCCTGGCCGTGCGGTGGATGGCCGACCTGTTCGGCTTCCCGGCCGAGGCCAGGGGGATCCTCACCTCCGGCGGGTCGCTGTCAAACTTCTCCGCGGTGGTCACGGCCCGCCGCGCGCTGCTCGGCGAGCGGTTCCAGGACGGCACGCTGTATGCCTCGGACCAGGTCCACAATTCGGTGGTGAAGGCGGCCGTGCTCGCGGGGTTCCCCCGGGACAACGTGCGCCTGGTCCCCGCCGACGACGACCTCCGGCTCGACGTCGCCGCGCTCCGGGAGGCCGTGGCCTCCGACCGCCGTGCCGGCTTCCGGCCGGCGCTGGTCGTGGCCAGCGCAGGGACCACGAACACCGGCGCCATCGACCCCATCGCCGGGATCGCCGACCTCGCCCGCGACCAGGGGATGTGGCTGCACGTGGACGGCGCCTACGGCGGGTTCTTCCAGCTCACCGAGCGGGGCCGGGCCGCGTTCGCTGGCATCGAGCGGGCCGACTCCATCACGCTCGACCCGCACAAGGCGATGTTCCTGCCGTACGGCACCGGGTGCCTGCTGGTCCGCGACGGCGCCCTGCTCCGCGCCGCCCACGAGGCCCACCACGGCGAGTACCTCCAGGACCTGGCCTTGGAGGAGGAGATCCCGAGCTTCACGAACTACTCCCCCGAGCTGTCCAGGGACTTCCGAGGCCTCCGGGTGTGGCTGCCCATCAAGCTCCACGGCCTGGCGGCGTTCCGGGAGGCCCTCGACGAGAAGCTCGACCTGACCGGGCTGCTCCACGACGGGATCCGCGACGCCCCCGAGATCGAGGTCCCCTGGGATCCCCAACTCACCGTGGTGGCCTTCCGCCTCCGGGACGGTGCCGGCGGGTCCGGGTTCGCAGAGGACGCGGACCGCCGGTTCCTGGAGCGAATCAACGCGTCCGGGCGGGTGTTCCTGTCGAGCACGACGATCCACGGCCGGATGGTGCTCCGGGCCTGCATCGTGAGCCACCGGACCCACCGGGACCGGATCGAGGAGGCGGTGGAGCTCATCCGGAAGGCCGCGGCGGAGGTCGCGGCCTGAGGGGTGACCGGGCGGCGCCGGCGTGGGCCGGCGTCAGGGTTTGGAGATGGCCGCGGCAAGGTCCCGCATGCTGACCATGCCGATCACGCGGTCCCCCTCGACCACGGGAAGGTGCCGGAAGCCGCCGGCGAGCATGCGGTCGAGGGCTTGGCCCGCGGTGGCGTCGGGCTCGATGACCTGGGGGTCGGCGGTCATGCGGTGGCGGACCAGCGACGAACGGCCGATATCGGAGGTTCCGGAGAGCGACTCGAGGATGTCGCGCTCGGTGAAGATCCCCAAGAGCCGGTCACCGTCCATGACCAGCGCCGAGCCGGTCTGTCGCGCGAACATCGCGCTGGCCGCCTCCATCACCGTGGCGTCCGGGCCCACGGCCACGAGGTCGGTGCTCATGACATCCCTGACCGACGTCACGCCTGCCTCTTTCCTTCCGGATGGCCGAAGCGTACCGATCCGGACGGGCGGGCGCGAGCCGCGCCCTGCGATGGAGAAAGAGTGACAAGACCGCTTCCCCCGCTTGACCCGGAGGTGGACGATCCGTAGGGTTCGTATCGGAGACCGCTGGGACCCTCGGGTTCCGGCGGTTTCCATTTTCGGCGCCCTTCTTTCGCCCCTCCACCGGTGGCTTTCCCCTTTCCGCGGCACGGACACCCAGACCCGGCGGCGACCGCCCGCCGATCCCGTGGAGCCGCTCGACCGGTTGACCCAGGGACATCTGGGTGATTTGCCGGGTCCGTCCGTTGGGTAGACTTTCGAGTGAAGTCGTCCGAAGGAGGGCAACCATGGCGTTGCGCGCGGACGAACTCCGCAGCGAGGAAGCGCTCCTCAACAGGTACGTCGAGGCAGCCCGCCGAAGCGAGCGGCTGCGCGTCGAGACCGCGACGAACCCGGACGGAACGAAGGATCTGCTGCTGGCCCGGTACCTGCGGGCCCTTCGCCGGAACCCGCCCCCGGAGGGCGTGAACCTCGAGCACGCCGCGGTCCGGACATGCCCGTGGTGCGGCGAGCGGACCGAGTTCCAGGAGGAGCGCGGGGGCTGGGCGGAGTGCCCGGCCTGCGGCCACATGGCCTGAGGCGTCCCGGCCGATCCGAGGTCTCCCAGCTCCCGGCGTCGTCCCATCGGGGTCGATCCGGTATACCGTGTCGCGGTCGCATCGTCGGGGGTGCCTGGAACATGCCAACCAGTCCGGTTTCGCGGCTCACGGCCCGGATCGCGGAGGCCGCGGAGCCGTTCATCCGATTCTTCAACGACTACGAGCGGAACCGCGCGGCGGCGGCGTCTCACTTCTCGGACTTCGTGGCCGGGAACCCCCAGGAGCCCACCATCGAGGGGTACGGCGAGGCCATCCAGCGCCACGCCTCCTCCGACGACCCGCGGTGGTTCGCTTACACGATGAGCGACCCCGGCGCCCGGGCCGTCGCGGCGGCCTCGCTGAACGAACGGCTGGGTTCGGAGTTCCGGCCGGAGGACGTCGTGATGACGAACGCGGCCA
>WNFV01000835.1_pt1 | contig 65817 bp, 59 predicted proteins | sample 5400101 | NCBI WGS metagenome assembly WNFV01 (sample SAMN13153361, study PRJNA577476) | soil metagenome | isolation source: 115 cm soil or saprolite under grassland replicate 1 | place: USA:California | collected 2016-06-15
CCGGCTCCCCAGCGCGCTGTGGTGGGCGCTGCTGGAGCTGTTTGTGCTGTGCGGCTTTGTGGTCACCCAGCCGCTGCTGGACGTGACCGGCAAGGCGCCTGACTTCTTTTTGTTCCATCGTCTGGACCGTGGCGGGATCGTGGCGCTGGCGCTGCTGGTCGCGGTGGCGCCGGCGCTGCTGGTGTGGGTGGTGCAGGTGCTGGCGCGGGTGGTGGGGGGGGAGCGGCTGCGGGGCTGGGTGCACGTGGTGATGGTGGCGGGGTTGCTGTGCGTGCTGGCGGTGGAGGTGGGCAAGAAGCTGTTGCCGCTGCGGGGCAGGCGGCTGGTGGTGGTGGCGGTGGTGGTCGCGGTGGTGGCGACGTTGGGGTATGTGCGCTGGTCGTGGTTGCGGCTGTGGTTGCGGTACCTGGCGCCGGCGCCGCTGGTGTTCGTGCTGGTGTTTGGGTTGCTGTCGCCGACCTCCAAGCTGATCCTCCCCAGCCGCACCGGCGCCACGTCCGCGGTGCCGGTGCGGACCCACCCGGGTCGGCCGCTGCCGCCGGTGGTGATGATCTTCTTCGACGAGTTCCCGCTGCGGTCGCTGCTGGACAGCAGGGGCGAGGTCGACGGGCGGGTCTACCCCAACTTCGCCGGCTTCGCGGCGCACTCCACCTGGTACCGCAATGCCACCGGGGTGAGCGGCTGGACGCCGAATGCGGTCCCGGCGATGCTGACCGGGCGCTACCCGGACAAGAGCCGCCTGAACGCGGCGCCGGTGGCGCAGGTGTACCCCGACAACCTGTTCACCCTGTTCGAGCACGACTACAACCTGAAGGCATTCGAGACCATCAGTCAGCTCTGCCCACCGGCGAAGTGCGGGCAGACCGGAACCCGGTCCGGGTTCGCCACGGTCGCCAGGGAGACGGCCAAGCTCTACAAGGACATCGTCTGGCCGGCCGACATCCCCGTCGATCCCGCCGCGGTCGGCGACAACCCGCTGCTCACCGCGGACGCGCGGAAGAAGGGCCCGACGGTCCTGTTCCGCAACCTCAAGCAGGACCAGCTCGCCCGGGTCGACCGGTTCGTGAGCTCGATCAGCGCCGCCGACCGGCAGCCCACGCTGTACTTCCTCCACGTGCTGCTGCCCCACGCCCCGTGGAAGTACCTGCCCGACGGGCGCGTCTACAACGCCGGCTCCCTCGGCAGCCCGGTGGTGGCCGGCAGCATCTGGCCGACAGCGCTCGACCAGCTCAACCAGAAGCGGCACCTCCTCCAGCTCGCCTACACCGACAAGGTGATTGGCGGAGTCATCCAGCGCCTGAAGGACCAGGGACTCTACGACAGGTCGCTGGTGCTGATGACCGCCGACCACGGCGAGGGCTTCACCCCCGGCGACAGGACCCGCACGCTCGGCCCAAAGAACGCCGCCGATCTCATGTGGGTGCCGCTGTTCATCAAGGCACCCCACCAGACCGGCGGCCGCGTCGACGACCGCAACTGGGAGCACGTCGACCTGCTGCCGACTGTCGCCGACATCGCCGGCCTGCGGATCCCCTGGAAGGTCGACGGCTTCTCGCAGGTCGGCCCGCCCAGGCGCCAGCGGACCGAGAAGTGGTGGTACAACCATCCCGGCGCCCGCCTGGTGCGCCCAGGGCCTCCGAACTGGGCAAAGGTCCTGCACGGGGTCACCGACACGCTGATCAGGGCGCACCAGAACGGCGACAGGGGCTTCTACCAGTTCGGCGCCACCGCCGACTGGGTCTACCGGTCACCGCGGCAGATCGGCACGGTCGGCGGCACTCCCGTCACCGTCAGGATCCGCGACTGGGAGCTCTTCAGGACCCTCGACCCGCGGGCCCCGGCGGTGCCGTCGATGGTCGTGGGTGAGGTGGTCTCGGGCACGCCGCCGGCGGGCTCGACCATGGTGGTCGCCGTCAACGGCCGGATCGGCGCCACCTCCGGCTTCTACCCCGCCAGGGCGGGACAGTCAGCGGCCTCCTTCGCCGCGCTGCTGCCCAATTCCCTGTTCCGGGCCGGTCCCGGCCAGCCACAGATCCAGCTCTACCTGGCCACCAGGTCCGGCGGGGCCGACCGGTTCCAGCCGGTGACCGTCTCCGGCTGAGCGCTCGCGGGTCCAGCGGGAGCTCGTACCCGGCCGTCAGCCACGCACCCGCTCGGAGGCGTCCCGCCGGGACCCACGGTGCAGCGCCCGGTCGACCAGCGCGGCCACCACCGCGCCGAGCAGCTCGAAGACCATCATCCACAGCCGCGAGACCAGCGCGACCACCAGCGCCGGCCCGGCGGGCATCACCGGCGCCAGCGCCAGCACCAGCACTCCCTCACGCACCCCCAGGCCGGCCGGCGTGAGCAGCGACAGGAACCCGACCGCGTAGCCGGCCGCATAGCCTGCCACCGCCAGCGGTATCGCGGACGCCGGCAGCGGGAAGATGGCGCGGATCAGCGCCGCGAAGGCCAGCCCCGTCAACCCCCAGTACAGCACGTAGCCGGCGGCCAGCCCCAGCACCACGCCACGCCGTGGAAGCACCGGCGCGGCCGCCCCGGCGCCGCCGCCCCCGCGGCGGAGCAGCCTGTCGAGCGCCGGGCCGAGATTCGGGTAGCTGGCCCGCACCCGCCGCTCCAGCGGGCGCCACAGCACCAGCACCAGCAGCGCCAGCGCCACCACCACGGCCAGCCCGAGCAGCGCCGGACGGCCCAGCCGGGCCCACTCGGCCAGCAGCACGGGCAGCCCCACGAGCAGCGCCAGCCCCACCGACAGCGCCTGCGTCAGCGCCATCACCGCCAACGTCGTGCGCCGCGGCGCTCCCGTCCGCCTGGCCAGCTCGACTGCGCCGACGAAGCTCCAGACATTCCCCGGCACATACCTGGCCAGGTTGGCCAGGAACCAGATCCGCACGCCCGCCGCAACCGCCGTCGGCGTCACGCTGGCGAGCGCCACCGCCCACAAGCCCGCCACCAGCGCATAGGACAGTGTCAGGGCAAGGCAGGCAAGCGCGAAAAACTTGAGGTCCAGGCTCCATTTCACCGCGCTCACCTGGTGCCAGCGACTGGAGAGGGCGAACGCAAAAAACCCGGCGACCACCGCCAGCACCATGATGGTCCGCCAGCGGAGGAGCCAGGATCGGGGTCGCGGCGCTGAATCCGTCTCCACGTGTGCTCCCTACACGATAACCTCGTGGCATACTAACCGCTCATCCACGTTGCTTGTCGGCATGCTTTTCGATTAGCGTCTTGCTTGAGCACGAAACCTATTTGGTCGAGGAGGAATCCGCCCTGATGGCAGTCAAGACCATCCACGTCTCGGACATCTCGGGCAAGGAGGCGGACGAGCAGTCCCTTGGACGTCTCGTCGTCCATGAGCACCCCGAATACTCTGATCTACCGGTTGCTCTCGAGGCGCTCCCCGAGGAGATCGAGCCCCTGCACGACACCTCCGCTCGTTTCGTCACCGTGGAGTGGGTCCGCCCCGGCGCGCGCAAGGGCGAGCGGCTGACGGTGCCGCTCGAGGACTTCAACCTCCTGGCCGGGCCCGGCGTGATGGACGGCGCCATCCAGGACGCGCTGATCTCCAAGCACCGGAGCCGCACCCGCGGCAGCGACAGCGGGCGTGCCGGCGGTTCCCGGCCCAGCCGCGCAAAGGTCAACTACGCCACCCTCGAGCACGCCGGCGAGCCGCACCGCGGACGTATCACCGAGGCTGAGAAGGACCTGGTCCGCACGCATCTCGACGAGGTCAACAAGCGCCTGCGCGACGACGGGATGCGCGAGATCGACCCGAGCGACTCGACGATGAAGGAGCGCTACGGCCTATAAAACTGGGATCCAGCCCGCGCACTGCCCGAAACCCTCTCATCCGCAAAAAGCATGAGAACGGCCGTAAGGCAGTGCGCGGCTCTCTTTATCCTGGAGCTGGCCCCGCTATGCCGCTTCTGGTAGGAACCTCCGGCTGGCAGTACCGCGACTGGCGCGGCCGTTTCTATCCGGAGCGCCTGGCGCAGGCGAAGTGGCTCGAGCACTACGCCGGCCGGTTCGCGACGGTCGAATCCAACAACGCCTTCTATCGGTTGCCGGAACCGCACACCTTTGCGGCGTGGGCCGCACGAACGCCCGCGGATTTCGTGATGGCGGTCAAGGCGAGCCGGTTCCTCACCCACGTGAGGCGCCTGCGGGACCCGGAGGAGCCGGTGCGCCGTTTCGTCGAGCACGCCGCCCATCTGGGCGCAAAGCTGGGGCCGGTGCTCCTGCAACTTCCACCGACGCTCAAGGCGGACCTCGGCGCGCTGCGGGCAACGCTGGAGCGCTTCCCGCCGGGCATGCGGGTCGCGGTCGAGCCTCGCCACGAGAGCTGGTTCGGCGACGAGACCCGCGCGCTGCTGGCCGAGCAGGGAGCGGCGCTGTGCCTGGCCGACAGCCCGAGGGCGCGCTCGCCGGTCTGGCGCACCGCCGCCTGGAGCTATCTCCGCTTCCACCAGGGGACCGCCACGCCGGCGCCGTGCTATGGCGAGCGGGCGCTGGCCGGCTGGGCCGAGGTCCTGGCCGGCACCTGGGGCCCGGAAGCGGAGGTGTACGTCTACTTCAACAACGACCGCGGCGGCTGCGCGGTACGCGACGCCGCCCGCTTCGCCCGCGCCGCGGCGCGGGCGGGCCTGCACCCCACTCGCACGCCGTCCCCGAGCGCGGTTCGGGTGGGATAGCCGGCCCGCTGGACGCCGCTGGACCTTCGCCGCTACCCCGCTCTGGACCCGACGCCGAGCGCGCGGGCGATGAGGATGCGCATGACCTCGCTGGTGCCCTCGCCGATCTCCAGGATCTTGGCGTCGCGGTAGAAACGGGCGACGGGGAACTCGTTGATGTAGCCGTAGCCGCCGTGGACCTGCACCGCCTCGCGGGCGCAGGTGACCGCCGCCTCCGAGGCGTACAGCTTGGCGATCGCGGCCTCCTTGCCGAAGGGCCCGCCCCCCATCAGCTTGACGGCCGCCTGCTGCCAGGCGAGCCGGGCGGTGTGGGCGCGCAGCTCCATGTCGGCGATCTTGAAGGCGACCGCCTGGAACATGGCGATCGGCTGGCCGAAGGCGTGGCGCTCGCGCGCGTACTTGACGCACTCGTCGACGCAGCCCTGGCACAGGCCGGTGCCGAGCGCGGCGATCGCCACCCGGCCCTCCTCGAGGGTGCGCAGGAAGTTGGCGAGGCCCGCACCCTGCTCGCCGAGCAGGTTCTCCGCCGGCACCCGGCAGCCCTCGAAGATCAGCTCGCGAGTGTCCGAGGCGTGCCAGCCGACCTTCGAGTAGCGCCTGCCGACCCGGTAGCCGGGGGTGCCGGCTGGTACCACGACGTTGGAGACCTCGGCCCTGCCATCGGCCCGCTCGCCGGTGACCGCGGCCAGGGTGACCAGGCCAGAGCGGGCCAGGCCGGCGTTGGTGATGAACGCCTTGCCGCCGTCGATCACCCATTCGTCGCCTTCGAGCCGGGCACGGGTGCGCAGCGCCCCGGCGTCGGAGCCGCCGCCCGCCTCGGTGAGCCCGAAGGCACCGAGCCGCTCACCGCGCGCCAGCGGCGGCAGCCAGCGCTCGCGCTGCCGCTCGCTGCCGAAGCGGTAGATCGGCATCGCGCCGAGGCTGACCGCCGCCTCCAGGGTGATGGCCACCGACGAGTCCACCCTGGCCAGCTCCTCGACCGCCAGGCACAGGGTGAGGTAGTCGGCGCCCATGCCGCCGTAGCGCTCGGGGAACGGCAGGCCGAACAGGCCCATGCCGGCCATCTGGTCGAGGACGTCCTCGTCCAGCTCCTCGGCCCGGTCCATCGCCTCGGCCCTGGGGGCGACCACCTCCTCGGCGAAGGCGCGGACGATCTTGCGGAACTCTTCCTGCTCCGGCTCGAGTGAGAAGTCCATGGCAGGCTCCCTCGTGGGGTGGCGTGGCGATGGCGCGGGTGGCGCAGGGGTTCATCGTAGAGCTAGCGGGTCCCGCGGGGCCGCTGGCCGTGACCACGGGGGGCGTACTCGAGCCCGAGGAGCGCGAGGTCGTCGGCGTAGCGGCCGTCGGAGTGGTCGTCGACCAGGGCCACAAGGCGGTCCAGGACCTCATCGAGCGTCCCGGTGGCGAGCGCCTCGTCGAGGCGGGCGCGGTCGATGAACTCGCCGTTGCGGTTGCGCGCCTCCACCAGCCCGTCGGTGTAGCAGATCAGCCGCTGCCCGGGGCGGAGCAGCCCGAACGCCTCGGACGCCTGGGTGCCGAGGCCGAGCGGGGCGGCTGGCCTGGGCACCAGCGGACCGGCGAGGCCCAGCGGGTGCGGGTGGCCGGCCGAGGCGAGGACCACGCGCCCGTTGGGGTAGACGCGGCCGGCCAGGGCGGTGACGAAGTCCTCGTCGCCGCCCTCGCGCGCGACCAGCCGGTCGAGCCGGCTGAGGATCGCGGCCGGCGCGGCGCCCTCGGCCGCGAGGCTGCGGAAGGCGCCCTTGAGCAGCGCGGCCAGCGAGCTGGCCTCCAGGCCCTTTCCGCGGGCGTCGGCCATGATGAAGCCGAGCCCCCCGCGGTCGATCTCGACGACGTCGTAGAAGTCGCCGCCGATCTCGGCCAGAACGCTGGCCGACTGGTAGCGCACGGCCACCCGGTAGCCGGCGGCCCATGCCGGCGGGCTCGACAGCAGCAGCGCCTGGACCTGGTCCAGGACCTCGGCCTGTGCCTGCACCCGCTCGGAGCCGGAGATCGCGCGGGCGCCGAGGCTGGCGAAGCGTGTCGAGGCGTCCAGGTCGCTGGCTGAAAGTCGAGGGTCGCGCCGCCAGGCGAGCAGGATGGTGCCGATCTGGTGCGAGGGCGGCTGGGAGGCCGTGTCGATCAGCGGCAGCCACAGGAGGCCCGCCAGGCCACGCTCCTCCAGCATGGGCGCCTCCGGACCGGACAGGCGGCCGCCGGCCCGTTCGGGGCGGGTGAAGAACGCGGCCGGGAAGGCGGCGCGCTCCAGGCGGGCCGGCAGCGGCGCGACCGGCTCCTCGCGGTCCTGCGCGACCGCCACCATGCGCTCGCCCTGGCGCCGGTACACGGCCACCGCCGCCGCCTCGTAGAGCTTGCGCGTCGAGCGCGCCAGCAGCTCGTATGCCTGCTCGGTATCGACCCCGGCCAGCGCGGCGGCGATCGTGACGGTGTCGGCGGCGCGCCCGAAGGCGGACCGCTCGCGCCGGTAGGCGCCCTGGTTGAGCAGGGCCAGCAGGGTGCCGAGCGAGATCAGCACGAGCCTGACCCCGAGCTCGTCGTCGCTGACCCGATGCAGGTGCAGCCCGCTGACCAGGCCGACCCCGAACGCGGTGAACCCGGACGTGAGCACCCGGTCGCGACCGGTGGACAGCCAGCCGGCCAGCAGCGGGGCCAGGACCAGGAACGCGCCGATGGACACGCCCGGCGGGGCGAGCCAGTCGCTCGCCACCACCGCCGCGATCAGCAGGTAGGGCGCCCAGGCCCGCCACGGCCAGCCGGCGGGCAGCCCGCTGCGGGCCTGCTCGTCGGCCACCCGCTGCACCACGCCTCCTCCACGCCTGCCCTCCCGATTGGAGGTCGCGGAGGTACCCTGCACGATCGGACCGTCGGGTACAAGACCGCAGCGCAAGGCGGCGGGACCGGGCCAGGCACTACCATTGCTGGCCGTGGAGTCCGGAGCCGACGAAAGGCGGTCTGGAGCATGCGCACCCTGGTTACCGGCGGCGCGGGGTTCATCGGCTCCGCCCTGGTGGACCGCCTGGTCCGAGCCGGCCACGAGGTCGTGGTGGCCGACGACCTGTCGAGCGGGAAGATGGAGAACCTCGCCGACGCGCTGACCTCCGGTCGCGTGCACCTCGCCGAGGTCGACGTCGCCGGTCCGGACCTGGCCGGGGTGGTGGCCGGGGCGAGGCCAGAGGTCGTCTTTCATCTGGCCGCCCAGATCGACGTGCGCCGCAGCGTGGCCGACCCGGCGTTCGACGCCCGCGTCAACGTGCTCGGCACGATCCAGGTGGCCACGGCGGCGCTGGAGGCCGGCTGCCGGCGGCTGGTCTTCGCCAGCTCAGGCGGCACCGTCTACGGTGAGCCAGATCCCTCCGACCTGCCGATCGACGAGTCCTACCCACCCCGGGTGACCAATCCCTACGGCGTCTCCAAACGGACGGCCGAGGACTACTTGGACAGCTTTGCCAGCCTCCACGGGCTCGAGCCGGTGAGCCTGCGGCTCGCCAACATCTACGGCCCCCGCCAGGATCCCCGCGGCGAGGCCGGAGTGGTGGCGATCTTCTGCGACCGGCTGCTGACCGACCGCCCGGTGACGGTGTTCGGCGACGGGCGGCAGACGCGCGACTACCTGTTCGTGGACGACGCGGTGGACGCCTTCGTCGCCGCCGGTGCGGCCGACACCGTTGCCGCCACCAGGCTCAATATCGGCACCGCCCTGCAGACCTCGGTGCTGGAGCTGTACGACGCCCTGCGCGCGGTGACCGGGTTCGGCGACGAGCCGACCTTCGCGCCGCCGCGTGCCGGGGAGCTGCGGGCGATCGCGCTCGGCTGCGGCCGGGCGGAGCAGGTGCTCGGCTGGCGGCCCCGGGTGGACCTGAAGGCCGGGCTGGAACGCACCTGGGCATGGGCGTTCCAGGAGGTCAACGCGGGGAGCGTCGGCGGGTGAGCGCGGCGGAGACGCCAGGCGGGCCGGTTCGGCTGGAGGTGGAGGGCGAGATCGCCACCGTGACCCTCGATCGGCCGGAGGCGCTCAACTCGATCTCCACGGAGCTGGCACGCGCGCTGGCGGCCACGTTCGAGCCCCTGACCACCCGGCGCGACCTGCGCGCCGTGGTGCTGACCGGCGCCGGGGACAAGGGCTTCTGCGCCGGCGCCGACCTGAAGGAGCGCAGCCGCTTCGACGACCACGACTGGTTCGTGCAGCGCGAGGTGTTCCGGCGCGCCTTCGGCGCGGTGCGGCGCTGCCCGCTGCCGACGGTCGCGGCGGTGTTCGGCTTCGCGCTCGGCGGCGGCTGCGAGCTGGCGCTGGCCTGCGACCTGGTGGTCGCCGCCGACGACGCTGCTCTGGGACTGCCGGAGGTGCGGCTCGGGCTGGTCCCGGCGGGCGGCGGCACGCAGCTCCTGGCCCGCCGGGTGGGACGCTCGGTCGCCAAGGACCTGGTGCTCACCGGCCGGCGGGTCGACGCGGCCGAGGCACAGCGGCTCGGTCTGGTCGACCGGGTCGTCCCGGCGGCCGCGCTGCGCGAGGAGGCGGCGAAGCTGGCGGCGACCATCGCCGCCAACGCGCCCACCGCCGTCCGGCTCGCCAAGTGGGCCCTGGACCTGGGTGCCGACCTGGCCCAGGAGGCCGCCCTCGAGGTGGAGGACCAGGCCTGGCGCCGAGCCGTCCTCTCCGACGACCGCCGCGAGGGCATCGCCGCCTGGAACGACCGCCGCCCGCCGAGCTGGCCAGGTTGATCGGGCGGCGATCCCCTCGCCGGTCAGTCCGGCTCCAGCACGACGATGGTCTGGCCGGCGGAGACCGGTCCGCCGGCGCTCGAAGGCACCTCGACCACCCTGCCGGCGAACGGCGCACGCAGCGGCGTCTCCATCTTCATCGCCTCGACCACGGCGAGCAGGCCACCGGCGTCCACATGGTCGCCCGGCGCGACCTCCACCCTGCTGAGCGTGCCGGCCAGCGGCGAGGAGACCCGGCCGCCGTCGGCGCCGCGCACGGCCAGGGCAGCCGGCCGGTGCCGGTAGAGGCGCACCGGGTAGGTGGCGCCGCTCACCGTGACCGTGAAGTCGGGCCCGCCCTCGCCGGCGCCGGCGGCGCCCTCCGGCCGGGCGAGGTCGCTGAGGTCGAGGGTCTCCTCGAGCCAGGTGGTCCAGTGCCCGGCGGCGCGGAAGTCGTCGTGGCCGAGAATGCGCGCCAGCGCCGGGGTGGTCGCCGCGACGCCCTCGACCTCGAGGTCGGCCAGGGCGGCGCGCATCCGCCCGATCGCCTCGTCCCGGTCGCGGCCCCAGGTGATGACCTTGCCGAGCAGGTCGTCGTAGAAGGGCGAGACCCTGTCGCCGGACTGGTAGCCGGCGTCCACCCGCACGCCAGGACCGCCCGGCCAGCGCAGCCGGGTGATCGACCCGGAGGTGGGCAGGAAGCCGCGGCCCGGGTCCTCGGCATTGATCCGGCACTCGATCGCGTGGCCGGCGAGGCGGACCTCCTCCTGGCTGAAGCCCAGCGGCTCGCCGGCGGCGATGCTGAGCTGTGCCGCCACGATGTCGACACCGCTGACCGCCTCGGTGATCGGGTGCTCGACCTGGAGCCGGGTGTTCATCTCCAGGAACCAGACGCCGCCACCGGCCGGGTCCCAGAGCAGCTCCACCGTGCCGGCGCCGACGTAGCCGCACGCCTTGGCCACCGTCACCGCCCAGGCGGTCAGGCGCTCCCGCAGCTCACCGGGCAGCCCGGGCGAGGGGGTCTCCTCCACCAGCTTCTGGTGGCGACGCTGCACCGAGCAGTCGCGCTCGCCCAGGTGGACGATGCCGCCGTGCGCATCGGCGAGAACCTGCACCTCGACGTGGCGCGGGCGCTCGAAGAAGCGCTCCAGGTAGCACGCGCCCGAGCCGAACGCGGCCTGCGCCTCGCGGGCCGCCGCGGCCAGCGCGGCGGCCGCGCCGTCCGCGCCGCGGACCACCCGGATACCGCGGCCGCCGCCGCCGGCCACCGCCTTGATCGCCACCGGCCAGCCGTGCGCCTCGCCGAACGCCACCACCTCGGCGGCATCCCCGACCGGCTCGGTGGTACCGGGCACCGGCTCGACCCCGGCGGCCAGCACCGCGCGGCGGGCGGCCAGCTTGTCGCCCATCTGTGCGATGGCGTCCGCCGGAGGGCCCACCCAGACCAGGCCCGCCGCCTCGACCGCGCGCGCGAAGGCCGCGTTCTCGCTCAGCAGGCCGTAACCGGGGTGCACCGCCTCGGCACCCGCCTGGCGGGCCGCGGCGAGCAGCTTGCCCGCGTCGAGGTAGGACTCGGTCACGCGGGCGCCACCCAGCGCCACCGCCCGGTCGGCCTCGCGCACGTGCAGGGCGCCACTGTCCGGCTCGGAGTACACCGCCACCCCCACCAGGCCCCGCTCGCGGCAGGCGCGCAGCACGCGCACGGCGACCTCGCCCCGGTTGGCGACCAGCACGGTCCCGAAGGGGCGACCCATGCTCATACCGGGGGCACCCCGTGACGGCGGCGGCTGAGCTCGCGCTGCTTGCCGGCCGCCGCGGCCAGGCGCCGGCTCACCTCGGCCCGCAGGCTCTCGGGGTCGACCACGGCATCGACCACCAGGTCGGCGGCGAGCCGCACCAGGTCGACGTCCTCGCGGTACTCGCGCCGCAGGCGCTCGAACTCCTCGGCGCGCCGCTCATCGGGCAGGGCGGCGAGCTTGTTGTAGTAGACCGCGTTGACCGCCGCCTCCGGTCCCATCACCGCGATCGAGGCGGTCGGCAGCGCCAGCGTGGCGTCCGGCTCGAAGCCCGGCCCGGCCATGGCATACAGGCCGGCACCATAGGCCTTGCGCACCACCACGCAGATCTTCGGGACGGTCGCCTCGCTCACCGCCGTGAGCATCTTGGCGCCGTGGCGGATGATGCCCTGGCGCTCCACCTCCGTGCCGATCATGAACCCCGGCACGTCGGCCAGGAACACCAGCGGCAGGTTGAAGGCGTCGCACAGCCAGATGAAGCGGGCCGCCTTGTCCGCGGAATCCACGAACAGCACCCCGCCCTTGGCCAGCGGCTGGTTGGCGACGACGCCGACCGCCCGACCCTCGATTCGGGCGAGCCCACAGATCAGCTCCGGCGCGAACTCCGGCTTGATCTCGAAGAAGCTCTCCTCGTCGCTGATCGCCGCGACCAGCGGGAGCATGTCGAAGGGCTGCGACTCATCGATCGGCACAAGCGGCCCGACCGGGCCGGTGTAGGCAGGTCCCCTGGGCTCCTCGGTCGGCGGCTCCCCGCGCCAGTTGCTCGGGAAGTAGGCCAGGTAGCGGCGGGCCGCCTGGATCGCCTCGTCCTCGTCGGCGCAGAGCAGGTCGCCGCAGCCGGAGACGCGGCAGTGCATGGCGGCGCCGCCCATCGCCTCGAGGGTGGTCCGCTCGCCGATCACCATCTCGGCCATGCGCGGCGAGCCGAGGTACATCGAGGCGTTGCCGTCCACCATGAACACCACGTCACAGAAGGCCGGGATGTAGGCACCACCAGCGGCCGAGGGCCCGAACAGGCAGCAGACCTGCGGCACCCGCCCCGACAGCCGGACCTGGTTGTAGAAGATCTTCCCAGCCCCGCGGCGGCCGGGGAACATCTCGACCTGATCGGTGATACGCGCCCCCGCCGAGTCGACCAGCCAGACCAGCGGGACCTCGTGGCGCAGCGCGTACTCCTCGATACGGATGATCTTCTCGACGGTGCGGGCGCCCCAAGAGCCCGCCTTGACCGTCGAGTCGTTGGCCATCACCGCCACGTCACGGCCGTCGATCCTGCCGATCCCGGTGACGACCCCGTCCGCCGGCAGGTCGCCGGCCATCGCGTTGCCGAGCAGCCCGTCCTCCACGAAACCGTCCCCGTCGTCGAGCAGCCGGCGCAGGCGCTCGCGCACGAACAGCTTGCCCTGCTCGCGGGCCTTGGCGTGGTAGCGCTCCGCCCCGCCGGCACGGGCCTCCTTCGCCAGCGCCGCGAAAGCGGGCTCGGGCCGCTGACCAGCCTCGAGCGCCCGCCTCGGCGCCCTCGGATCGCTCATCTGACCTCCCCCTGGGTGCGGAGCGGATGGCCGAGCAGCTCGCCGGCGAGCCGCGCCGCCCCGAGCAGGCGGTCGAGGTCGATGCCGGTGCCGACGCCCATGCCCTCGACCACGTGGACGACCTCCTCGCTGGCGACGTTGCCACCGGCGCCCGGCGCCGTCGGGCTCCCACCGAGCCCGCCGACCGCGCTGTCGAAGTCGACGCAGCCAGCCCGCAGCGCGGCGAGCAGGTTGGCCAGGCCGGTCCCCCTGGTGTCGTGGAAATGGCAGTTGACCGCCGCGGTCAGCGCCCGCAGCTCGCCCAGCAGCGCCTCGACCCGGGCCGGCGCGGCCATCCCGGTGGTGTCGCCGAGCGAGATCGCCCGGCAGCCGAGCTCGAGCAGCCGCCCGGCCAGCGCGACCACTCGCGCCGGCGGCACCTCGCCCTCGTAGGGGCAGCCCCAGGCGGTCGAGATGGTCGCCTCGACCGGTGTCCCGCCCGCCAGCCGCACCACCGCGGCGATCTGCCGCAGGGTCTGCTCGACGGTGCGGTTGACGTTGCTGGCGTTGTAGCTCTCGGAGGCGGCCACCACCACCTGGAGCCGGTCGGCGCCGGCGGCCAGGGCGTCGGAGGCGCCGCGCTCGTTGGGCACCAGCGCCGAGTAGGTCACCCCCGGCCGGCGGTCGATGGCGGCGAAGACACGGTCGCTCCCGGCCATGGCGGGCACCGCCCTCGGCGAGACGAACGATCCCGCCTCGATGCGCCGCACCCCGGTCGCGGAGAGCGCGTCCACCAGGCGGACGCGCGCCTCCACGGGAAGGGGCGCCTCGCTCTGCAGCCCGTCGCGCGGGCCGACCTCCCGGAGGCTGATCGACGCTGGCAGCTCCACGGCACCTCGAGAACGATCGGGAATCCAGACACGATCCTACGCGGCTCGGCATGGCACGGCGGCGCCCCGCTCGGTGGGCTGTCAGGCGACCCGGTCGCGCAGCGCCGGGCGGACTGGCTCCGGGGCGGGTACCTCGAGCCGCAGACCGGGTAGCCAGCGCAGCCACCGGGGCAGGTGCCAGCAGCGCTCCCCGAGGATGGCCATGGCGGCGGGGACCAGCACGCCCCGGACGATGGTGGCGTCGAGCAGAACGGCCACGGCCATGCCGACGCCGAACATCTTGAAGGACACCAGGGAGAGGGTGGCGAAGATGGAGAAGACGGCGACCATGATCAGCGCGGCGCTGGTGACCACGCCGGCGCTGGCGCTGATGCCACCGACGATCGCATCCTGGGTGCTCGCGCCGCCGGCCCGCAGCTCGCGGATGCGGCTGAGGATGAAGACGTGGTAGTCCATGCTCAGCCCGAACAGCAGCACGAACATGAACAGCGGCAGCCAGGAGATGATCGCGCCGTAGGAGCGGAAGCCGAGCAGGCCCTCCAGGTGGCCGTCCTGGAAGATCAGCTTGATGACGCCGTAGGCCGCGCCGACCGATAGCAGGTTCAGCATGATCGACATCAGGGGGATCGCCAGCGACCGGAACGCCACCACCAGCAGCAGGAACGCCATCGCGAGCACGAACCCGAAGACGACGGGCGCCCGCGCGTGCAGGGCCGCCGCGAAGTCGTGGTTGTCGGCGGTGCGCCCGGTGACCGCATAGGAGATCCCGTCCACCTTGCCGAGGGTCGTGGGGAGGGCGCGCTCGCGGAGGGTCTGCAGCGCCTGGGTGGAGGCGTGGTCGGTGCCGCTGCCGGCCAGGGGCACCGAGACGACCAGGACGCGGCCGGACGCGGCTGCCACCGCGGTGATCGGTTCACGCAGGGCGCCGCCGCTGCCGGCGGCGCGTGCCCGGAGCGCGTCCACGGCCTGGCGGACCTCGGGACGGTCGAGGCGGTCGCCGGTGACGACCACCTTGGCCGGGTCCGGGCCGCCGGGAAAGGCCTGCTCGATGTGGCGCAGGCTCTGGATGACTGGGATGCTGGCCGGCAGGTCGTCGAGTCCGGGGTTGCCGGTCCGCATCCCGAGGGCCGGTGCGGCCAGCGCGAGCAGCGCGATGGCGGCGCCGCCGCCGAGCAGGGCCGGGTGGCGGACCACGCGGCGTACCAGCGCGTCCCACAGCCGCGAGCGGCGCGCGGCCGCGCGCCGCCGGCCGATCAGCGGGAGCCGGCCGCGGTCCACGCGGCGGTCGAGCCAGGCGAGCAGGGCGGGGAGCACGGTGACCGACCCGAGCACGGCGATGCCGACCACGCCGATCGCGCCGACCGCCATGCCGGAGAAGACGTCGATACCGGTCAGGAAGAGTCCCGCGAGGGAGATCATGACGGTCAGCCCGGAGACGACCACGGCCTGGCCGGAGGTTGCCGCGGCGGCGCGCAGCGCGGCGGCGAAGCTCCGCCCCGCCATCCGCTCCTCACGCTCGCGGCGCAGGTAGAACAGGGAGTAGTCGATGCCGACCGCCATGCCGACGAGCAGGATCAGCGAGGGCACGGTGTCGTCGATCGGCAACCAGTGGCTTGGGACGGCCAGTAGCGCGATCGTGCTGATCACCGAGGTGCTGGCCAGCAGCAGCGGGATGCCGGCCGCGACCAGTGCACCGAAGACCAGCAGCAGGATGACCAGCGTGACCGGGACCGAGGAGACCTCGGCCCGGCGGAAGTCGCGGCCGATGACGTCGCCGATCGCCTCGCCGACGCTCACGTCGCCGGCCTCTTCGACCCGCAGGCTGGGATGGCGGGCCTGCACAGCGGTGACGGCTTGCCGCGCCCGCGCGACGGCCTCGGCCCGTGCGTCGCCGGGTGCCTGGAAGGTGATCAGCGCCGAGCGGCCGTCGGCCGACAACCGTGCGGCGCCGTCCCGGTCCAGTGGGGAGCGGACGTCCCGCACGCTGCCAGGCGGCAGCGCGCGCAGCGCCGCGACGACCTCCCGCACGGCCTGGCGTGCCTCGCGTTCGGCGACCAGGGCACGCGTCCCGGCGCGGGTCTGCACGAGCACGTTCTCCTGCGGGCTCTTGCCGCCGGCGTCGCGGAGCACGCGTTGGGCGCGGCCGGACTCGCCTGGGTCGAAGCTCGGCACGTCGCCGCTGCCGAGCAGCTGCCCGAAGATGACCGCGGCGGCGACCAGCGCGAGCCAGCCGAGTATGGCGGTCCTTTTGTGGCGGGCGCTCCAGCCCGCGATGCGTTGCACGATCGGCGGCCGCGTACGGGCAGCCGAAGCAGACGGGTCCTGCATGGCGGACTCCTTGTGGTCGGGATGGGGTGGGGCTAGCCGAGTGGCCCCGGGCTGGCGAGCATCTGCTTGGCGGCCGCGAGCGGATCGGTGGGCGGGCCGAGCAGGGCGCGGGCGATGCGCCCGTGCACGCGGGCGGTGATGACGACGAGGTAGTTGCAGAGCAGCAGCAGCCCGAGGGAGAGGGCCGCGGCGAGGAGCGCGGCGGGCAGGTCGCCGACCCACAGGCCGATGGCGCCGTGCCCGTGCGGGCCGTTGGGGAAGGAGCCGAACGACAGGCCATGGGCGGTCTGCCCGTTGTCGAACGTCTGCGAGATCGACCAGTACCACAGCGGCACGGTGACCCCCCCGAGGAACCCGAGCCACAGGCCGAGCACGACCGCGTCCAGCACGAGCAGCGGCACGTACGTGCCGACCAGGTACGCCACGTCGCGGCGGGTGGCAGGGTCCTGCCAGCGCGTCTTGACCTGCTCGATGGCGCCGGGGCCGGTGACCTTCAGATAGGCGCGCGGGACCGGCTCGGGCGCGATCATCCGCAGCCGTCCCCGCTCGACCTCGGCGCAGCCGCGGACGAGGACGGCGGCGGCGGCCAGCAGCGGGATGCCGATCCAGAGGACGCTGAGGGACGCCGCGGCGACCAGGACGGTGACCGCCACGACGAACAGGCCGGTGCCGACGAACAGGTAGCTTGCAAGGTACGCGACGGCCGTCCAGGGCTCTGCCGACAGCAGCAGCCGCAGCGGGTCGCGGCGCGATCCCGGCCGGGAGGCTGTGGCGGCGCTCATCCGACGTCCTTCAGCAGCTGCTCGACCGCGGCGAGGCGAGCGGTGAGCGCGGCCAGCTCCTCGTGCAGCCGCTCCTGGTTGGCGACCGCCTGCTCGGCGAGCTTGCGGTAGCCGGCCATCGCGACCGCGTCGGCGCGGTGGCGCTGCAGCGAGAAGTAGGTGACCACGGTGGCGCTGATGCCCCCGATGACGATGAGGACGATGCCAATGGCGATGATGCCGCCGGTCATGTCGTGCTCTCCTCCGGTTGGTCGTGTGATTGGTGCTCTGGTTCGTCGTCGGCGCGCACGGCCGCGACGACGGTCTCCACGGTCAGGCGCAGGTCGAACGGGGCGAGCTCGAAGTACTTCATCGCCCGGCCCTCGGCGGACAGCTCGAGGTGGCCGACGATCAACCCCGCCTTCTCCAGTCGATCGAGGTGCATGTAGAGCAGCGGCCGGGACAGCCCGAGTCGGCGGGCCAGCTCGCTCACGTGGACGCGGCCGGCCGCGAGCTCGGCGATCACCCGCAGCCGCTGGGGATGGCCGACGGCGGCGAGCACGGCGAGCAACTCCTCGCTGTTCAAGAACCATCCTCCAATCCTCCGTTCTACATATGTAAGTTCTGTCTTACAGGAGAAGGATAGAGCTGTCAACTGTCTGCTCCGGCGAACGCGGCGGCGATCTCGCGGTTCGGCAAGCCCCGAGCGATGCGCGCAAGCACCTCCCGCCCGCGCGGTAGCCCTCGCCTACCTCTGACGACACCGTGAGGCGCTCAGCGGCAAGGGCAACCCCCGGACGCGCTCGACTGCTACGGTCCCTGGAAGCTCAAAGGCGGTCCAGCGGGTCGCGCTTCTTGCGCTGGAGCTCTCTTCGTCCTCCTACGAGGACGCCTACCGCGATGCGTCCGCCTGCTCGCCGTGGCCGGGAGTGCCGGCCGGCTCCAGCCGGAAGACGGGGTACTTGCGGGCCAGCCGGTCGACCTCGGCCGGTGTCAGGTTCGCGGTGTCCGCCCCGAGCGCGGTGCGGGCGCGGAGCCGGTAGGCCGGGTGCTGGCAGTACCAGGTGAGGAAGGCCGCCTTCTCCTCGGCTTGGATCTCGCGGGCGGCGACTGGCTCGACGCTGGTGCCCACCAGCAGTTGCGCCGCGCCGGCGGCGCGCAGGTTGCGGACCCACTGCGCCTCACCCAGCATCGACAGGACGTGGCGCTGGCCATCCCAGGTCGCGATCCGCACGGGGACGTCGTAGGAGCGCCCGCTGCGGCGGCCCCGCACCCGCAGGACCCGCATGACGTCCTGGCCGCCGCGGTCGCGGCGGCCGAGACCGGCGCGGAGCACCAGGGCGCGGAACAGGGGGTTGACGAGCCTGACGCGCACCCACGTGGGGCGGCGGTAGTAGCGATCGGTCATGGTCATGGCCTTTGGTTGGGGGCGGGCAGGCCGTCGGCGAGCTGCCCGAGCGCCTGGCTGACCACCGCGCGCAGCGGGATGGCCGGATCGGCGTCCAGCCAGTGGTCCAGCGCGGCCCGGACCGTGCTGATGAGCGCGGCGGCGGCCAGCCGCGGGTACAGGTCACGCTGGGGGTCGGTGCCGGTCCGGCGGGCGATCTCCTCGGCCCACATGGCCTGGACCAAGGCGTCGGACCGCAGCTGTTCGGCCCGCAGCGCCGGCGTCGCCTTGATCAGGCGCGCCTTGGCCACCCACGCCCGGTCGGGTTCGCCCTCGCTGGTGAGCGGCTCGGTCAGCACGTGCCGCAGCGCCGTCCACAGCGGCTCGCCTTCCGGTCGGGCCCGCAGGGCGTCGCGCATCCGTGCCGCGCGGTCAGTGCCTTCGGCGACGATCGCGGCTTCTTTGCTGGGGAAGTAGTTGTTGAAGGTGCGGGGTGCCACGCCCGCCGCGGCGGCGATGTCCTCGACCAGGACGTGTTCGAGGCCGTGCTGGATGGCCAGGCGCAGGGCGGCGGTGCTCAGGGCCGTGCGGGTCGCCAGCTTCTTGCGTTCTCGCAGGCTCAGCGCCTGGGTGTGGTCGGTGCTCATTGCCGACCAGTGTACAGGAACTTGCGTGTCACGCAAGTTTGCGTGTCGCGCACATCGACAAGGTCGCGGCGGCCGCGTTGCGGCCGCTTGGCCAGGGCCGCCTCGCCCGGTGGGTCAGGCCTCTGGGGATCGTCGCCCGGTCGTGCTGCCGAGCAGGCGGTTGGCGAGGGCGGTGCTGAGTCGGTCGGCGGTGGCGCGGTCGAGCGGGTTGCCCGCGGTGTCGGTGACGTGGAAGAGGTCGCCTGCCCGCCCGTGCTCACTGCCGACCCGGGCCAGCCGCACGTCGATGCGCTGCCTGGCCAGCTCGAGCAGCAGCTCGTAGAGCAGGCCGGGCCGGTCGGGTGCCTGCACTTGCACGACGCTGTGCCAGGGTGAGGCGGCCGCGTCGACCCGCACGAGCACGGGGCTGTTCCGCGGGCTCCGCGCGCCGTTCAGGGCCGCGAGGAGGGCGTCCGGGTCCGGCTCGGCGACCAGCGAACGGCGCAGGGCGCGTTCGATCCGCTCGGGCTGCTCGGGTCCGGCCGATCCGGTCACGCGGAAGACGTCGACCACCAGCCCGTCCGGCCAGGTCGACGCGTTCGCCGTGGCGATGTCGAGGCCGCAGGCTGACAGCTCTCCGGCCAGCCGCGCGAGCAGCCCGAGCCGGTCGCGCGCGACGACGTCGACCCGCCACCGTCCGGCGCCCTGCGGGCTCTCCGGGGTCACCGCGACGCGCAGCTCGCGCCTGCCGGGCGGGGGATCGGCCAAGGCAAGGTGGGCCATGATCGTCTCGGGCGGGTGCGCCAGCAGGTAGCGGCGCGGCGCGGCGGCCAGCCAGGCGGCGGCATGCGGGCGGAGCCGGCCATTGAGGGCCCGCTGCGCCTCGGCGCGACGTCGGCGCAGCAGGTTCTCCGCAGCCCGGTTGGTCAGGCCCGGCTCGGCCATGGCGGCCAGCACCACGCGCAGCAGCTCGTCGAGCAGTCCGCGGCGCCAGGCCTCCCACTGGCCGCCGTCGCCCTGCTCGGCCAGGGCCAGAAGGTAGGCGCCGCGGGCACGCTCCGGGCTGCCGAGCCTGGCGCCCAGATTCAGCACCTGCTCCTCGTCGTGCGGGTCGACGTGCACCGCTGCCTGCGCGAGCAGCAGATTGTCGGGCTGCTGGAGCGCGAGCCACACCGAGGCTGCGGCAGGGTCGTGGGCGGGCGTTGCCAGCCGCGCCAAGGCGGCGAGCTGGTGCCAGGGCTGCTCCCCTTGGCGCTCGCGCGGTCCCTTGCGTGCCCGGGCCAGCTCCGGGAGGTAACGGGACAGTAGGCCGGTCTGCTCCAGGAAGGTCCAGGAGCCGTGGGTGCCCGCGCGGAGCAGCGCTCGCAGCTCGGCGAGCAGCGGCGGCGACCAGGCCACCGCAGCGCCGTTGCCGGCCTCCACCCACGCCAGCAGGCGCTGTCCGGGCGACGCCGCTGCCGCGAGGCGGGCCGCCCGCAGGCCAAGCATCGCGCGCGACCCTGGGGGCGGCTCACCGGTGAGGTCGAGGACCCCTGCGTGGACCGTCAGCTCGCCCGGCGGGCCGGGCGAGGCCAGCGGGGCCGGGGCGTCGCGGCGGTGACGGACGATCCGCCAGCGCAGGAGCGGCGCGGTCGCGAAGGCGGTGACCAGCACGACCAGCAGGAGCGCGGCGTAGGCGCTCTGGTCGATGACGCCGATGCGGAGGCCGATGCTTGCGAAGATCAGCCCGACCTCGCCACGGGGCAGCATGCCGAGCCCGACCAGCACGAGGTCCATGCCGCTGCCGGCGGCGCCCAGCCCGGCGAGGACCTTGCCGATGACCGCGACCGCGAGCAACAGCCCGGCCAGGCCCAGCACGCGCGGCCGCAGCAGTCCCGCCGGGTCGGCTTCGATGCCGATCTGCAGGAAGAACACGGGCACGAAGACGTGCGCGATCGGGGCGAGGCTCAAGCCGATCGAGGCGCGGGTGCGCGAGCGGGCCAACACCACGCCGGCGACCGCGGCGCCCACGATCGGAGCCAGCCGGACCAGGTCGGCCAGGCCGAAGGCCCCGCCCTGTTTCACGGCGGCCTGGTGCTCTCGGCAGGTCCGTCGTCCGTAACGTTACCGAGACGCTGGCCGGCCACACTGGCGCGTGATCCGCAATGCTGGGAGGCTGGCGGTGCCCGTGGTGTGCTGCGTGCAGCGAGGACAATGGCGGTGACCCCTACCGCCCGATGGGCCCGGCCACGCCGGTGGCCGGGCGCGCTGGCGTGGGCGCTGTGGGCGCTGACCATGCTCGGCTTGCCCATGGCCGCCTGGTTTGACCATCTGCTGCGCCTGGCTGGCCGTTCCGAGCTGACCTACCTGCAGGCCGCCAATGTCCCCGAAGTGGTGGCGGCGGTGAGCGCGGCCACGGTCGGGGCAGTGCTGGCCAGCCGCCGTCCAGCGCACCCGGTCGGCTGGCTGCTGCTCAGTCTGGGGCTGTTGGTGCCGGCCGCCGGTGTCCTTTATGGGTACGTCCGCTATGGGCTGGTGGCTCGGCCCGGGGCACTGCCGGCCGCCAGCTACCTGGCTGGGATCTCCAACCCCGGCATCATCGCCTTCCTGCCGGCCTGCCTCGGGTTTGTCCTGCTGCTCACCCCCACCGGGTCGCTGCCCTCGCCGCGCTGGCGGTGGTGGGCCATGGTCACGGCGGCGGCGCCCGTGATGTTTCTGGTGGCGTCGGCGCTGGACCCTCAACCGTTGCTTCCGGAGTACCCGACGGTCGGCAACCCGCTCGCTGTCCCCCCGGCGCTGACCGGTCCGCTGCGCGACGTGGGCGAGGTCGGCGGCGTCGTGGTTGTTGCCGCGCTGGTCGTTGCGGCCGGGTCGCTGGTCGTGCGCTTCCGCCGCGCCCGCGGCGTGGAACGCCAGCAGCTACGCTGGCTGGCGTTGGGGGCGGCGCTGGCGGCGGTGGCGATCCTGGTCGCCGTGGTCTCCGCGGTGCTGGGAAACGAGCGCCTGGTCGTGGCCGCCTTCGGCATCTGCGTGGCGCTGCTGCCGCTGGCGACCGGCGCGGCGATCCTGCGCTACCGCCTCTACGACCTGGACCGCATCATCAGCCGCACGCTGGCCTACGGGCTGCTCACCGTGCTGCTCGGCGGCGGCTACGCCGGGGTGGTCCTCGGGCTCGGCCAGCTCCTCGGCCAAGAGTCCAGCCTGGTAGTCGCCGGGGCGACCCTGGCGGTGGCCGCGCTGTTCCAGCCAGCCCGCCGCCGCGTCCAGGCCGCTGTCGACCGCCGCTTCAACCGCCGCCGCTACGACGCCGCCCAGACCATCCAGGCGTTCAGCGCCCGGCTGCGCCAGCAGGTCGACCTGGACACCCTGACCGCCGAGCTGCTCGGCATGGTCGACCAGACCATGCAGCCGACCAACGTGTCGCTGTGGCTTCGACGCTCGGTCAGCGCGTCGCCCGTGTCGTCGCCGCCGACGGCAGTTTCCCCGCCCGCTCCCACAGCCTTGTGAAGCAGGCTCTCAGCCTCAGACTGGCAGAAGGGTATAGGGATCAGAGGCGGTCGAGGCCGAGTACGCCTTCGACCGCTACTCGCGCTTCCACCTCGCCCGCGAGAACCATCGCGTCCACAGCCCAGGGTCGCGGCATAGTGCGGGCTTGTCTGGTTGGTGATGGTCGGGTGGGTTGGCCGGGCTGAATGTGGAACAGGCACGGTTCCCGGCGATCATGTGGTTATCGAAGCCCATGACCAGACCGGACCGCCGTGCCTGCCCCTACATCATCCCCCATCCTCGCGGCTGCCCAGCGGCTGGCCGCAGCCGCTGCGCTGGCACCCGAGCAATATCGTGACCTGCTCGACGACCTCGCTCAGATCACCGACCCACGCCACCGGCGCGGCCGACGGCACGCGCTGACCGCGGTACTGGCCGTGGCGGTGGCCGCGGTGCTGACCGGTGCCAGATCCCTGGCCGCGATCGGTGAGTGGGCCAGCGACGCACCCGGCCAGGTGCTGGCCGCGCTGGGGTCCGCCGCGACCTGACCGGCGCCTGGCGGCCACCTGGCGAGGCGACCGTGCGCCGCGTGCTGGCCCGCGTCGACGCCGATGCGCTGGACCGTGCCATCGGCGCCTGGCTGGCCGCCCAGCAGCCACCAGCGGGCCCTGGACCGCCGGCGCCCCGCCCGCCGTGGCGGGCCGGTCGCGGTCGACGGCAGACCCTGCGCGGCAGCGGCCACGGCCGCGTAGAGACCCGCCGGCTGCAGGTCACCACCGCCGCTGGCCTTGACCTCCCTACGCCACCCAGGCGATCCGCATCACCCGCCGGGCCCGGCCGAATCCAGCGTCGTCCTGGAAGCGCACCCCTCGAACCTGGCGGGGCCCTGGAAGCTCGCCCCGCCGAACAGGGCGCCGCGCCAGAAGGACGCCCCGTCGAACCAGGCCTCGCCCTGGAAGCTCGCCTGGTCGAGCCAGGCCTCGCCTTGCAAGCGCGCCCCACGCAGATCGACGTCGCGGAGGACCCTTCGGCCGTCCTCGATCGGCGCCGCGGCGAGCACCTCGGCAAGCAACTCCTCGGTGAGCTCCACCCCTGCCACGAAGTCCAAGGGGCCGCCGTCGCGAAGCCGCCCGAGCGCCGCCGCCCGGCCGTCGTTGTCGGTGTGGGCAGAGCACGGCTGGTCAGGGCCAAGCTGGCTGCCAATACACCCCAGGCATACCCGTCGGCGCTGCCTGGCATGGCGGCCAGTTGGCCCACCAAGGCAACACGAACTCGGCAGACACGGCCAAAGGCTACTCCAACGATCGCCTAACAGGAGCATGAACCAGACACTCCGGCACTTTGCTCCACCCCAAGTCTGAGGCCCATGACATGGCTATTGCGTCAGCGGTGGCTCGGACAGCATCGTCTCGCCCGTGAACACCACCCCGCTGGCGGTGGCCACCGCCGATCCGCCCACCGCCTCCAGCCCACCCGCAGCCGTGTACATCGCCTCGTCGAAAAGGCCGCCGCTTGGGGCGTTCGCGACCGCGATCACCGGATGCGCCTTGCCGTCGGAAGAGAACGACGTGGAGATGTAGTCACCGACCATCCGGCCCCCACCTGCATTGGCGAGCCAGCTCAAGCTCATCGGGCCAGCGAGCTGGGTCGATGCGCCCCAGGTCGCCCCGCCGTCGGTGGACGCGATGAAACCGATGTCGAGCTGGCACGTCGAGAAGTCGCAGTCCGTCTGGGGGTAGTAGTGGTACGCCACACCCAGGTGCGCGCTCGCCCCTGACGTGGAACGGTCAACGGCGAGGCCGGGGATGAAGTGATCGACCGTGCTGCTGACAGGGCGTGCTGCTGACAGGGTCGATTGGAATGCGGGTGACAGCCGACCAGTTCACCCCGTCCGTGGAGGTCGAAAAGACGATGTCATTGGAACTGCAGTTGGGCCGGAAGCGGCAGTCCTGCCAGGCCACATATACCCTTCCGGCCCCGTCGATCTCGGCCGAGGGCAAGACGTACTTGCCGCCGCGGAGGCCCCCGGCAACGATGTGGCGGCGGATCGGGGTTACGTGCCTGATCGCAGACCAGCTCGCGCCCCCGTCAACCGAGCGGAACACGAGCAGGGAGTTCTGGTTGCAGCCGCCTGTGATCGGCACAATCACGGTGCCGTTCGGCTGGACGACCGGCTGGCCGCCGGTCGCGCTGGCGGTGTTGGCCGGGGTCTCGACTGGTCCCCACGTGACCCCGCCGTCGGTGGAGGTGCTCAGCTCGACGTGCTGACTGCACGCGCCGACGAAGTCGGTCCACTGCTCGTAGCAATGGCCGTAGAAGGGGCTCGTCGACGAGTCATCGCACACGATCCACGGCTTGTCGAAGAAGCCATGGGCTGGATTGAGCGCGACCGTGACCGGCGTGCTCCAGGACAGACCGTCGGTAGAGCGGCTGACGAGGAGGTCCCAGGTGCCGGTCGCCTGGTGGTTGCCGAGCGAGGAAATCAGCCAGACACCGTGTTTGGCGTCGTAGGCGACGGTGGGGTCGGTGGCTCGATCGTATGGACCATTGCCCGCGAACTTCGTGATCCCTGGCAGGGAGTCGTGAACCCAGTTCGCCCCTGCATCAGTCGAGGTGGCCCAGCCGATGCCGGATGCACCGCCGCCGCTAACAAAGCGCCCCTGCTGGAACGCGGCCACAATTGTCGACCCGAACGCGAACGTGTCGGGCTCCACCTCTGTGGCGTGCTGGCTGGTCGGGTTGGTGAATGGGTCCGAGCTGATCTGGGTTAGGGCGACATTGGCCTGGGCCGCGGACGCTCCCATCGCGATCACAAAGCCGAAGGCCACCGCGAGAGCCAGCGCAGCAGTCAGTGCTCGCTTCATCGAACCACTCCTCGTCTTCCGTTCACCGAGCGGGAAGTCACCACTTGCCCGGTGGTCTAGTCGCGAGGTGCCGGAAAGGCAATACGGCAAACGCCGTATCCGCCTGGGGTCGTCGCCGGCAGGGCGCCCCCGGCCACCTGGCCCCCGCGAGTACAGGGTCTCGGCATAGTGCGGGAATGCCTGGTTCACGGGCTTGTGATGCCGAGCAGTGGCAGGACTCGGGTGGCGTCGCGGGCGTTGCGGCGCAGCGCTGCGGCGATGTTGCGGTGGCCGCGGGCGCGCAGGATGCCGATGGCGAGGCTGGCCATGGCCCGGGCATGCTCACGCTGGGTGTGCAGCGCGTCGGCGGTCAGGACCCGCCCGGCCAGGTCCAGGCCGTCCAGCAGCGGCTGGAACCGGGCGATCTCGCCGGTGGTGTGGGCGACGTCGGTCTGGGCCAGGACCGCGCGAGTGGGGTGGTCCATCGCGGCCAGCACCCCGGCCACCGGTTCCCGCTGGAGGCGGCGATGGACGCCTACGAATCCTTCGCCCGGGCAGGCGAGACCAACGCGCTCAAGGTGCTCATGACAGCACAGGCTAGACGCCGGCCGACGGTGACGGTCCGCGTCGTTGTGGGGCGGCATGATGAGTAAAGGGGGCGGCGCGTCGTTGGATGCGCCGCTGGTGGCGTTCCTGGTGGGTTGGCCGCGGCCGGCGGGGGTGGGCTTGGACAGCGTAGAAGCGCCGCTTGGCGATCTCGACGAGCAGCAGGTAGGTGGCGATCATCCCGAGCAGGATCAGGAAGAAGCTGACGGGTAGGGTGGCGAACCCGAGGAAGCTGGCGAGTGGGGTGAACGGCAGGGCCGCGCCGATGAGCGCGCACGTGGTCGGGGTGACGAGCATCGGCAGGCTCGGGCGGCTGTGGAAGAACGGGACCCGCCGGGTGCGGATCACGAATACCACCAGGGTCTGGGTGGCGAGCGACTCGACGAACCAGCCGCTGCGGAACTCGGCGTGGCTGGCGTGCAGGACCCGCAGCATCACATAGAAGGTCAGGAAGTCGAAGATCGAGCTGATGGGGCCGAACACGCTCATGAACCGCCGCACGAAGCCGATGTCCCACGCGGCGGGCCGGACGAGGGTCTCGGGGTCGACGCGGTCGGTGGGGATGGCGAGCTGGCCGGCGTCGTAGAGCAGGTTGTTGAGCAGGATCTGGGACGGCAGCATCGGCAGGAACGACAGGAACAGCGAGGCGCCGGCGGCGCTGAACATGTTGCCGAAGTTGGACGAGGTGGCCATCAGCACGTACTTGAGGGTGTTGGCGAAGATCCGCCGGCCCTCCATCACGCCGTCGGCGAGGACGCCGAGATCCTTGTCCAGCAGCACGATGTCGGCGGCGTCCTTGGCCACGTCGGTGGCCGACTCGACCGAGATGCCGACGTCGGCGGCGTGCAGGGCGACCGCGTCGTTGACGCCGTCGCCGAGGAAGGCGACGTCGGCGCCGGTGCGGCGGGCGACCTTGATGATCCTGGACTTCTGGTCGGGGCTGACCCGGGCGAACACGGTGGTGTGCCCGATCGCGGCGGCGAGGGTGTCGTCGTCGAGCCGCTCCAGCTCGGCGCCGGTACGGACCTGCTCGACGTCCAGGCCGATGTCGCGGCAGACCCTGGCGGCGACGATGGGGTTGTCGCCGGTGATGACCTTGACGGTCACGCCGAGCCCGGCGAGCTTGGCGATGGAGGCACCGGCGTCGGTTTTGGGACAGTCGATAAAGGTGAGGAAGCCGGCCAGGTGCAGGTCGTGCTCGTCGACCGGTCCGGGGGTGGTCAGCCCCGGCGCGTCGCGGGTGGCGACGGCGATGACGCGGGCGCCGTCGGCGAACAGCCGCGCCAGGGTCGCCTGCGCGTCGGCTGGGACGTCCGGGCAACGGGCGAGGACGGCCTCGGGTGCGCCCTTGGTGACCAGCAGCGTCTTGCCACGGGTGGGGGTGCGGACGGCCACCGAGGCAAGCTGGCGGTCATGATCGAACGGGACCAGCGCCAGGCGCTGGTAGGCGCTGGGCCCGCCGGTGGCGTCGACGGCCAAGGGCTGGGCGGCGGGCGCGGACCACAACGCGACGTCCAGCGCGTTGCCGCCGACCGGGCCATGCTCGGTGATGGTCGCCTCGTTGCAGATCAGGCCCAGCAGCAGCGGCCAGGCCGCGGGCTGGCCGGCCGGGTCCAGCGCCTGATCGAAGGTGATCGCTCCCTCGGTGAGGGTGCCGGTCTTGTCGGTGAACAGGACCTCGATGTTGCCGAGGTCCTCGATGGTGACCAGCCGCTTCACCAGCACCCGGCGGCGGGCCAGCTGGCGCGACCCGGTCGACAGGCTGACGCTGACGATCGCCGGGAGCAGCTGCGGGGTGATGCCGATGGCGATCGCCAGGGAGAACAGCAGCGCATCCAGCAGCGGACGGGACAGGGCGACGTTGATGACGAAGATCGAGGTCGTCAGTACCGCGGCGACCCGCACCAGCAGCTTGGAGAAGCCACGCAGCCCTGCCTGGAAGGCAGTCTCGGCCTGGCGTTCGGCGAGCCCGACGGCGATCTTGCCGAACGCGGTGGACGAGCCGGTGGCCACCACGACCCCGCGCCCGGAGCCCTGGTGGACGACGGTGCCCATGAACGCGCACGCGGGCAGGTCGACCGTCGAGTCGCCCGCCTGGCCGGCGGCGGTCGTCTTGACCGCCGGGACGGGCTCGCCGGTGAGGACGGCCTCGTCGCACTCCAGCCGGTCGGCCTCCAGCAGCCGCAGGTCGGCGGGGACCAGGTCGCCTACCCGCAGGGCCACCACGTCGCCGGGCACCAGGTCGCGCACGTCCAGGCGCTGCTGGCCGCCTCCGCGCCAGACCAGGGCCTCATGCCGGATGCCGGCGTGCAGCGCGGCGACCGCCATCTCGGAGCGGTACTCGTTGATGAAGCCGAGCCCCACGCTCAAGACGACGATCGCGGCGATGATGGCCCCGTCGACCGGGTCCCCGGTGGCGGCCGAGACGCCCGCCGCGGCGAGCAACAGGATCAGCAGCGGGTTGCGAAGCTGGCGGCCGAGGACCCCAAGGGCGGTCACCTTGTGGGAGGCAAGCACGTTGCGGCCGACACTGGCCAGCCGGCTGGCGGCCTCGTCGGCGGTCAGGCCAGCCTGGGTGCTGCCCAGCTCCCCGAGCACCACGCTCGCCGGCTGACGGGCAGCAGCCGCAAGATCCAGCGCCGGCCGCTGCGACCATGCCGGCGACACCGGCGGGGCGACCTCACTCATGAGTCGTGGCGCACCCAGCCCCGAATCGGCCAAGGCGTGGCCAGACGCAGCCTCCGAGAGGCATGGAGGAAGACCAAATGAGCATGCCTTACCGTAACAGTGGGCGCGTCGTCCAGCGACCGCGCTGCGGCGCCCACCTACCTGCGCACCGAACCGGCCCGGCGTCCGGCCCGGCGTCCGGCCCGCGACGGCGCACCGCGAGATCACCGTCTTGAACCCGCCGTTGCCGACGGCAGCGGGCGAACCGAGCCGCGGACGCGGCCGATGGGCTCGGGCCTGGAGATCGTCCTGCGCTGCCGCGATGGCAGCGAGCTGCCGGCCGACATCGCCCTGCGGCCCAGCAAGCTCTACGGGGCGAGCTGGGTGGTCGCGGCGGTGCGCGACGCCAGCGAGCAGCGGCTGCGGCTGCTGCTTGAGGCCGTGACCGACTACGCCATCTTCCTGCTGGACGCTGATGGGCGGGTGGTCAGCTGGAACGAGGGCGCCGAGCGGATCAAGGGCTGGCGGCGGGAGGAGATCCTGGGCGAGCACGTCGCGCGGTTCTACCCGCCCGAGGAAGTCGCGGCGGCGCGTGACGGCCGGGTGGAGGACGAGGGCTGGCGGGTTCGCAAGGACGGGTCACGGTTTTGGGCCGGCGTGGTAATCACCGCGATCGCCGACGAGGCCGGGGGCTGCACGGGTTCGCGAAGGTGACCCGGGACGTGAGCGAGCGGCCCCGTGGATCGCCGTTGCCGCATGGATCGTGCCCTGCTCATCGGCTCTTTTCGGGGGCATACACCTTGACCAGCGGGGCGTAGCTGGGCGCTTGTGCGCTTCTCAGCACCCCCCAAAGGGGGATAATGCTCGCGTCGGTGCGCTGGCGGCAGGAGCGCGGCAACAACTCGCAGCGCCAGCGCAGCAGTGCAGTGACGCATCCCCCCAGCAGCCACGCCGTCCACCGATGAAAAGGAGGCGCACGTGGGAGACGAGCCAGTCGCCGGGAAACAGGGGCCGCTTCCCCCTGGGGAGCCGGACGTGGGTGGTGGCACGGCCACGGTGGCGCCGCCGACCGGGGAGGCCTGGCGACACGCCTTCCGGGACCGCGTCAAGGAGCAGTTGGGCCTGCGCGGGATGATCAGCGAGTACATGATCCCGGTGGAGACCAACACCTTCTGGTACACCCTTGGTGGGGTGCTGGCGATCGCGCTGGTGCTGGAGATCCTCAGCGGGATGGTGCTGGCGCTGCGCTACATCCCCGATGCCGGGCAGGCCTACCAGATCACCAGCAGGCTGCTGGGCGAGGGCGGCTGGAAGGTGGCGCTCAACTTCCACTACTGGACCAGCTACGTGATCTTCGGGCTGGTCATGATCCACATGCTGCGAGTGTTTTTCAGCGGCGGCTACCGCGGGCCACGGGCCGGGCTGTGGCAGATCGGCGTGGGCCTGGCCGGGACGGTGTTTTTGCTCAGCATTACCGGGGAGACGCTGCACTGGGACGAGCGCGGGTTCGCGGTTCCCTGGCACACCTCGGAGATCTTGGAGGCCGTCGGGCTGGACAAGACCTTCAACTACACCCACCCCGACCTGCTGAATATCCCGAAAGCCACCCGGTTGCTCATCCCCTATTACGCGTTCCACATGTCGATCCTGCCGATCCTTTTGCTCGGGCTGATCGCGATGCACTACTACCTGATCAAGGTCAAGGGCATCTCGCTGCCGTTTTGGCACAAGCCGACCGGGCGGACCGCGCCGTTCAGCGAGCACGTGCGGGCGTGGCTTGGCTACAGTGCGGTGATCCTTGGGGTGGTGGTGCTGGTGTCGATCTTCGTTGACCGCGATCCCGGTCCGGCGCCGCAGCTGCTGCCCTCCTCGCCGTTCTTTGGCTCCGAGCATGGCCCGGGTGGGCTGGGGATCGTGCCGACCTTCCCGATCATGTGGACCCATGGCATGAACCGGTTCGTCGCCATCGCGTTCCACCTGGAGCCCGACATCTGGGGGACCGTGATCGGCATCGTGCTGATGACGGTCGCCCTGGTCGCCATCCCGTTGGTGGATCGGGGCACCGGCGAGCCGCACAACTGGGGCGAGGCGCTGAGCCTGCGGCGGCGTGGCTGGGCGTTTGCGGCGATGGCGCTGTTTTGGGTGATCCTGGCCATCGGCACGGTCACCAACATCGTCAGCCCCAAGGGCTGACGGCGAGCCACGATTGGCGTTGGCGGTCGGGCAGGCCGCATGATCCGGCGGTGTTCGCGTATGATCTGCACGTGACGCTGGCGCTGGCCAGCATCGTGGCGATGCTGTTGGTGGCCGGCGAGGGGGCGGTGCGCCTGGTCCGCGCACAGCCCCCCGCCAAGGCGGCGTCAGCGGGCTGGAGCGCGGTCGCGGTCCTGCTGGGGATGACCGCCGCGGGCGGACTGGCGCTGCTGGCGGGTGGCCAGCGTCCCAAGGAGTTCCTGCACCTGGTGTATGCGCTGCTGGCCTTGGGGCTGGTCCCCCTTGCCGACTCCCTGACGGCCCAGGCGAGCCCGCGTCGGCGGGCGCTGGCCAGATTCCTTGGCGCGCTGGTCGCCGCCGGGGTGATCGCGCGGCTGTTCGCCACCGGCTAAGGCACCGCCCACATCTTCACCGGCCGCCCCGCTGCTTGCGCCGTGCCCACGCCCGCGGTGACCAGGAGCTGGTCTGAGCCTTTGACTGGAACGGCTCGCAGGCTGGTGCCGGCGGTCGTGCGGCCGGCGGCCGGGTCGTGGTGGCCAGTTCGCTTCGGGACGCTGGCGAAGCTGCTGAGCCAACACCGTGCAGAACGTAGGCACACGTCATGGCTGGTGGTCATACCAGGGTGTGGGCGATGCCGATGACAGCGCCGACCAGCACCAGCCACGCCGTGTTGGGACGCCACCGCAGCATCACCAGCAACGCCACCAGGGCGATGGCGGCGGTGAGCGGGTCGGTGATCGCGGTGCGGCCGAGGTCGACACTGACGCCGGCCATCAGGCCGAGCGCCGCCATGGTGATGCCGTCCAGCGTGGTGCCGGCCCAGGGGGAGCGGCGGACGCGGCCGACCAGCGGCTCCAGGACGGCGACCAGCACGAACGACGGGGCGAAGATCCCGGCGGTGGCAACGACCGCGGCGGGCACGCCTCCGAGCAGGTAGCCGAGGAAGGTCGCGGTGGTGAACACCGGCCCAGGGGTGATCTGGCCGGCGACCACCGCGTCGAGCACCTGGCGAGTGTCAAGCCAGCCAAGATCAGCGACCAGGTCGCGGCGCAAGAAGGCGAGCAGGACGTAGCCGCTGCCGAACACGACGACGCCGAGCTTGAGGAATTCGCCGGCGAGCGCGGCCAGGCCGGGGTGGCGGCGGGCGGGGACCGCCGTTGCCAGCAGCCCGACCGGCAGGACCGGGAGCAGGGAGCAGCCGGCGGGGCGCAGCCGCCGCCAGTTGGCGACCAGGGTGACCACGAGGCCGGCGGCGGCGAGGATAACGAGCACGTTGCCCCCGACCAGGTAGCCGGCGAGCGCGGCCACGCCCACCGCGGCCAAGCCGGCCACGGCCAGCCAGCCCTGCTCGCGGTGCCGCACCAGGGCGCCACGCGCCAGCTCCCACACGGCAACCGCGACCACGGCGACCACCACCGGTCCCACCCCGTACAGCACCCCACCGCCGGTGGGGGTCGACCCGTAACGGACATACGCCCAGGCCATGGCGAGCACGATCGCCATGGCCGGCAGGATGAAGCACGCCCCACCAACCAGCAGCCCCGCCCAGCCCGCCCGCCGCCGGCTGAGCACGATCGCAAGCTGTGTGGAGCTGGGACCAGGCAGCACGCTGACCGCGCCGAACAGATCCAGGAACTCGGCATCCTCGAGCCAGCGCCGCCGCCGGACCGTCTCCTCCCGCAGCATGGCGACGTGCACAGCCGGGCCGCCGAAGGCGATCGTGCCAAGCTTGAGCATCACCACCGCCACCTCGCCAAGCCGGCGAGGTGGCCGTCGCGTGGCCGCCTTGGCGAGCTCGGGGTCGGGATCGGGATCGGGGGTGAGCATGGTCAGCGACCGCCAGGGCTGCTGGCGGCCGGTGCGGCAGGGACGGTACCCAGCCCGGCGCCGCTGCCCCAGGACCGCGGCGGGATCTTCACCGGGCGGGCTGGAACAGTTCGACGGGGTTGCCGGAGGGGTCCTCCAGCAGGATCTGCGAGCCGCCCGGCCCGGTGATGATGTCGTTGCGGAACTTCAAGCCGGCGGTGCGGAGCCGGTCGACCTCCGCGGCCAGGTCACCGACCTGCAAGTGGAGGCGGTTCCAGCCGCCGGGGACGGGTCGGGTGCCGTCGGGCATGGGCCGCCGGCCCGAGCTGGTCGGGCCGCTGAGCAGCAGCCGCACGCCGTCACGGCTGACGGCGGCAAACGCCGGGGCGGCGTCCTGCTCAACGGTGAAGCCGAGGTGGGTGGTGTAGAAGGCAACGGCGTCGGCGACGTCGTCGATCATGTAGCGGATGCCGACCGTTGTGGTGGTTGCGGGCATGCACACCTCCGTGATGTGGCGCTGGCGCTCATTACGAAACCCGATATCGATATACGATACGCTAGGCCGATGAGGTCGTTCCTGCATGGGGCCGTGCAGCTGCACGTGCTCCACCACGCCGCCGAGCACCCCATCCACGGCGCCTGGATGTCGGCCGAGCTGGCCCGCCACGGCTACCGGATCAGCCCCGGGACCCTGTATCCCGTGCTGCACCGCCTGGAGGCCGCCGGGTTGCTCAGCGGCCACGACGACCTGGAGGCAGGTCGGCGGGTGCGCCGCTACACCATCACCGACGCCGGCCGCGCCGCCCTGACCGAAGCGCGCCGCGCCCTGCGGGAACTCAGCGACGAACTCCTGGCGTAGGCGCAGCGGGGCCGGGGACTTGGAGGGCGTCCAGGAATGCGGAGCACCTCGCGCGAGGCAAGATCCCCCCCCGTCGCGCTCGACGGTGCTGTCAGCCCGACACCTCGATGTCCAGCTCGTGCATCGCCGTCGGCGTGTCAGGCGCGAACGGGCGGGCGAGCACGAGCAGCCACCGGGTGGACCCCGGCGAGCGACCGGCGACCTCCGCCACGACCGGCATGGCGTAGGACGATGGCGGCTCACCTCCCGGCCGCCCGCCCGGTGGCGCGGCGGCCGGGTCGGTCCGCACCGTGACCTCGGCGATCCCCGCGGCTCCGGGATCGCTGGCCGGGCGGGCGGTCCACAGGTTGCCCGAGCCGGCAAACGACGGCAGTGGCACCTCGACGACCGCACCGACCTGGACTGTCACCCGGTGCGGCACCTCCGACAGATCGACGCTCATGCCGGGCCGATGACCGGCCCCTCGTGCCAGCCGGCCCCGTCGCGCCACCAGTGCTGCAGTTGCTGGTCCGTGCGGAGCACGATCACCTCCAGGTTCATGCCCCAGGAGCTCTCGCAGAGCCCCGCCACCGCGGCGACGTCGTGGCCGAAGTCCGCGCTGTGATGCCACTGCATGCTGCCTGAGGCGTTGTCCCGCCACCAGTGCTGCACCTTGCCGCCAACCGCAACGCACAGCTCGAAGTTGCCGTGCGGCTGGGCCTCGTCCCGCATGCCGTACTGGCCCTGGATCATCACCGGTGGGGTGCCGATCCCAGCGCCGAACGTGGGCCCGGCCTGCCAGGTGAGCGACGGCTCGTGCCGCCACCAGTGCTGCATCGTGCCATCGGTGCGGGTTGCCACGCATTCCAGGTTGGAGTGCGGGCTGCCGTAGTCGCCCTGGACCAGGGTTGCCCCCGAGAGCAGGATGCCCGACCCGAAGGTGGGGCCGGCATGCCAGCCGCCGCCGTCGCGCCACCAGTGCTGCAGGTGGCCGCCGACGGCGATGACCACCTCGAAGTTGCCGGGCGCGTTGTAGTCGCCCTGCACAAACCCGGGCACGCCGGAGCAGCCAGAGGGGCCGAAGATGCCCCCGTCGTTCCACGGGCCGCCGCCACCGCCACCGGTCCACCAGTGGTGCAGCAGGCCCCCGGTGGTGGTGTAGACAATCTCCATGTTCCGGTTGAAGGTGGTGCCCACCAGCGTCGGGCAGACCGCCGCGTCGGCGGCGAACGCCGAGGCTGTCCCCCAGGTCCACGGCGGGCCGCCCTCGCGCCAGCGGTGCAGCACCCGGCTGCCGTTGGAGCCGGTGACCTCCAGGTTGCGGTGGAGCGCGCCGTTCCCGCTCTCGTACAGGCTGCCGTTGTGCAGCCGGCGCTTGCTCCATGGGTCCGGGTTGGTGTTGCGCAGGCCGTAGCGGCCGTAGGTGTCGATCGAGGTCTCGCCATAGCCGATCCAGCCGAAGCCCCCCGAGCCCCAGCTTGTGCCCCAGGAGTTCTTCACCAGCCACGCGCCGAGGCCGTCGTCGTAGCCGATGACCAGCGCGAAGTGGGCGCCTTGGAGGGTGTTCGACGGGACGGTGCTGCGCTGGTAGACGCCACTCGAGTAGCCGAACAGATCGGAGTAGACCTCCAGCCAGGCGACGATTGGCCCGACCGTGTCCAGATAGGACTTCCAGTCGCCGGAGCCGATGAGGTCGAGCGCCGGCCCGCGGACCGACCGGCCGTTGCGGTCGGGCGTGGGCGCGTAGGCCCGGGCGTCGGTGTGCCACGGCCAGCTTCCCGGGTCGCAGACGCCGTTGGCGGCGAAGAACGTGGACACTTCGGCCAGGTTGCCGAGGTCGGCGCAGCCCTTGCCGACCCCGTCGCGGAGGTCACCCTCGGACAGGCGGGTCCACAGCGCGTGCTCGATCCGCACCATCGACTCGACCAGCGCGGTGCCGGCGAACGCCCAGCATGACTGGCACGGGTTCTGGTCCCTGACGGTGGTGATCCAGTTCTGCCCCCACCGGGCCCGCCAGTCGACCGAGGTCGGCGCGCCCGCCTCCGGCGGCGCCTCGATGCCGCCCCCGGCCAGCTCGCGCAGGTCGTCGAGCCCGAGCCGGCGCAGCAACCGCTCCCCGAAGGCCGAGCGCACGTCGCTCGGCGCGACCAGGCCACGCTCAACGCGAGCGACGGCCAGGCGTGGATTGGTGCCTGGGCCAAGCCGCCGGAAGTCGAAGCGGTCCGGCCGCTCGGCCGGCACCAGCCCCTCCTGGGTCGCTCCCAGCGGATAGTGAGGCAGCGGTCGCTCATCCGGCACATCCAGTTTGGTCTCCCAGTGCCGGTCCGTCTCGCTGAGCAGGGAACGCAGTTCCCCGAACGTCATGGTCATGATGCGTCTCCCCGAGCCTGGGCTCGACGAGGAGAAAGCGCGTCGAGCCGACGATCCAGATACATGAAAGCTCGGCAGAACCACAGGCGGGTCTGAAGCGCGATTCAGGATCCTGGCTCGTGACCTGCCCACCCCAACGGGTCGTGGTTGCTCCCGGGCCGATCGCGTTTGCCACCCTGGCGGTGGTGCTGTCGGCGACCGGCACCGCCAACCTGTACGCGTTGGAGCATCCGGCATTCCGCCGAGGCGCTCCGCATCCACCGCCTTCTTGGCCGTCGCCTCGTGCCCCTGCCCGGCGGTGCGGCGGAGCAGTGATGTCCCGCTTCCCGCCCGTCGGCTCTCCTAGACGCACGGCACTGGCAGCTCCTTTGGCTTTTGGGGGCGGCCAGTTTCTTCGAGGGCTATGGCTTCAACATCGTGATCGTGGCCCTGCCCCAGCTACGGGCCAGCTACCACCTCTCGCAGGAGACAGCTTCGCTGTGGGTGGCGCTGCTCTACCTGGGGGCGCTGCCGGCCGTCCTGCTTGCCAGAAAAGCCGACCGGGCAGGGCGGCGTCACCTGCTGCTGGTCTCGATCTCCGGCTACACGCTCGCCACCTTCGCCACGGCCCTGGCACCGTCCATCGCTACCTTCGCCACCTGCCAGGTGATCGCAAGGTTCTTCCTGGGCGTGGAGACGGTGCTGGTATGGACGATGATCGCCGAGGAGCTGCCGGCGAGGGCGCGTGGGTTCGGGTTCGGCTTCGGCTGGCTGGCGATGCTCTCCGCCGTGGGCAGCGGGTGGTCGGCCATCCTTTACGGCACGATCCTGCACCCAAACGGAATCTCCTGGCGGGTGCTGTACCTGGCCGCGGTGCCGGTCCTCACACTGGTCGCCCTGCTGCGCCGCCGCTTGCCCGAAAGCGGCCGGTTCCTCGCCGCCAGCGAGCACGGAAGGCTCGCCTCGCGCTGGTCGGAGATGCTTATGCCGGCCAGTTCGGTGCCTGGCCAACAGGATCCGGCTTCGGCGCTGAACTCTTCCCGACCGCGCTGCGAGCTCTGGGCGGATCGGCAGGAATGGTTTTCGCTGTCGTGGGCAATCCACGAGCTTCCTGCTGGCCGGCCTGCTGATCCAGGCCGGCGGCGGCCTGTCTCGCGCCGTCCTCGTGCTCGCACTCGGACCGCTGGCCGGCGCCGTCCTCATCGCCACTCGATTCCCCGAGACAGGCGGGCGCGAACTGGAAGCGATCACCGCTGACCTCACCAGCCCAGATGCGACGTAGGCGCCTGGCGTCCCGATACGCACCCCGGTCACGCAGGTTGGCGAGCCGGGATGTTCCAGCCGGCCCGCCACCGCTACGACGCCGCCCAGACGATCCAGGCGTTCAGCGCCCGGCTGCGCCAGCAGGTCGATCTGGACACCCTGAACACCGAGCTGCTCGGCGTGGTCGAGGAGACGATACAGCCGATAGCCTGTCGATAGTCGATAAGAGTCAAGCGGCGACGTCGACCCGACACCTCGACGTTGCTCATGCCTCGCCTCCCGTAACCGTGGTTGATCAGAGGCGGTCCAGCAGGTCGCGCTTCTTGCGCTGAAACTCCCCCTCCGTGATCGCACCCCGGTCACGCAGATTGGCCAGCCGCTCCAGGTCGTCCAAGGCGCTCGCGGGACGACCCCCGCCGCTCATACGCAACCCATTGGCCTCCATCTGCCGGTAGATCTCCAGCTGCACCGCCTCGGGACGTGGGACGTTTTCAAACACGGATTGGCCACGCTCGCCTGCTGACTCGATCAGCAGGTCGCCGGCGCCGATGATCCGCTCCCAGAGGGATTGCGTGAAGGTGACGTCGTTCAGGCGTTCCAGGGGGATCTCGCGCGAGAGCTTGGCCAGCACGCCTGAGCGGAAGATCAGCCGGTCGGTGGTGAGCACGAAGTGTGTGGTCACCCAGCGGAGGTAGCGTGGTAGTGCGAAGACGAGCAGGATCAGCGCGGCCACGCCGGTGGCGGCGAGCCGGCTTGGCCAGTGCAGCGGGCCGCCGGGCAGCAGTGCCCAGGCCAGGGAGCTGGCGGCGATGGCGGCGACGGCCAGGAGGACGGGGCCGATGAGTCCCCACCAGTGGGGACGGAGGTCGTAGACGATCTGTTCGTGCTCCCCGAGGAGCCGTTCCGGGAACGGCACGGGTGGTGGCCTCCTTTGTCGGCGGGAATGCTCCGGCACCGGCGCCGCGAGGTTAGCAAGCACCGAATCGCCGCTCAAGAGTTGGCCGTGTGGGTTCGGGTCCGGACTGGGGCCGGACCGTTGCGTGTTTGCGATCTCGGCGGCCGATCTTGACGGGAGTGGCGGGTTGCCGTGGCCCGCCGGAAAACCACCGGGGACCGTTGACGCGACGACGTCTGATCTTGAGCTTGACCGGAGCCGCCGTGCTCTTTGCTGCCTTTGGCGTGCTCGCGAGTGCTTGTGCTGGTGATGGTGGCTCGGGGGGGTCTGGGGGTGGGCTGTCGGCTGTGGCGGCGCTGCCCGGACCTGTGGGGCGCGCTGACGAGGTGCCGACGGGGCGTGCGGTGACGGGGGGCCGGCGTCTTGATGTGGCCGTCTATTATCTGCGGACGGTTGGGGCCGAGCGGTATCTGGCGGCTGAGGCGGGGACGGTGCCGTTTTCCGTCTCGGTGGACAGGCTGGCGAGGGAGGTTGTGACCGAGCTGCTTACGGGGAGGCCACGCTTCCTTGGCATGGAGCGGCCTTTCCCGGTTGGGACGCGTCTGCTCGGTCTGCGGCTGGCGGGTGGCACTGCGGTCGTGAACCTTTCTCGCGAGGCGCTTGGAGCGGCCAACGCTGATGGGTATGCGCTTCAGACCCTTGTGTGGACGGTCACTCAGCTGCCTCAGGTGAGGGGGGTGGTGGTGCGGGTCGAGGGCCGTTCGGGCGGCCTGTTGGGGGGGCGGTCGGTGGTGGCTCTTCTGGGGGTTGGGAGGGGTGGTCGTAGGCTTGTCCGTGACCGGTCGTTGCGTCTGGCTCCGATCTTGTTGCGTGATCCGGCTCCGCGGGCGGCGGTGGCCGGCGATCGGGTGGTTGCCAGGGGTGAGGCGCGTGTCGTCGGTGGCGCGGTGGGTTTGCGCCTGCGGGATGGGAGCGGCCGGGTGGTCTCCCAGGGCTTTGCCACGCTGGCTTCCAGCCCTCCGGCGTGGGGGAGGTTCTCGGGTGCGCTGGTGTTCACGGCGCCGCGCGGGCGGCAGTTGTGGCGGGTGGAGGCGTTCGAGGTCAGCCCGGTGGACGCTTCGGTGACCTATTCGGTGGTGGTGCCGATCTGGGTGGGCCGTTAGCGGACGTGCTCGATGTCGGCGGTGGCGACCTCGATTCTGGCGCCGGTGTCGGTGAGGATGACCAGGTTCCCGGTGCTGGTGAGGTCCACGGCGGTGCCGACCACCGGGTCGCCTGTGACGCGTTCGGCCCGCACCTGCCGTCCCAGGGTCTCCAGCCGGTCGCGGTAGGCGCTGAGGATCGGGGCGACCATGCCTTGGCTGAGGTCCCGGTAGCCGGTCACGAAGCGTTCGCCCCATGCGCCGAGCAGCTCGGCCCGGTCGACCTGGCGGCCGGCGGCCAGGGTCACGCTGGTGGCGTGGCTGGCCAGCTCTTGGGGAAAGTCGGTTGCCGCCTGGCCGACGTTCACGCCCATGCCGAGTACTATCCACGGCAGCTGGCCGCCCACTGTGCCGTCGCCACTGCCGGTGCCGGCCTCGGCCAGCAGGCCTGCGGCCTTGCGCCCGTCCAGTAGCAGGTCGTTTGGCCATTTGAGGCCGACCGTGGCGGGGCTGCCGGATGCGGTCAGGAGGTCGCGGACGGCGTCGGCCATCGCGACCCCGGCGAGTGAGGCGACCAGCCAGATCTGTGGGTTGGCGAGCGCGGGTCGCAGCACGACCGAGACCAGCAGGGCGGTTCCCGGCGGCGCCATCCAGGCGCGGCCGAGGCGGCCGCGGCCCGCGGTCTGCTCCTCGGCGATCACGGTGGCACCCTGTGGTGCGCCGGCCTCGGCGAGCTGTGTGGCCCGCGCCATGGTGGTCGGTAGCCTGTCGGCCGTCTCGAGCGGGGCGAAGAATGGCGGCAGGGCGTGGCGCAGTGTCTCGTGGTACTCGCTGAGATCGTCCATCGTTTGCGTCCTCTCTGCGCCGCTCGTCCTATCTTGGTGCCGGCCGACGCGATCACTTCTGGCCCAGGAGCCTATACGGCTCCATACAATGCCCTGTGTCCAGCGAGCTGTGACCCGGGATGCCGGTTTCTGTACGCCGAGCGGCGAGGCGATCGTCCCGGACGAGACCAGGCCCGGTGCGGGAGGTTCAGGTGGCGCCAGTACAACCGAAGTCCATGAAGGAGCGGATCGATGAGCTGCGCAAGCGCCGGGAGCAGGCGCTGCATGCCGGCTCCAAGCAGGCGGTCGAGACGCAGCATGCCAAGGGGAAGCTGACCGCCCGCGAGCGGATCGATGCGCTGCTCGACCCGGGCTCGTTTGTCGAGACCGATGCGCTGGCGGTGCACCGGGCCACCGCGTTTGGGATGGAGAGGCGGCGTATTCCCACCGACGGCGTGGTGACCGGCTACGGGAGCATCGACGGCCGCCGGGTGTGCGTCTTCAGCCAGGATTTCACCGTGTTCGGCGGGTCGCTTGGCGAGGTCATGGCGGAGAAGATCTGCAAGCTTCAGGATCTGGCCGTGAGGATGGGGGTGCCGTGCGTGGGCATCAACGACTCTGGCGGGGCCCGCATCCAGGAGGGTGTGGTCGCGCTCTCCGGCTATGCGGAGATCTTCTGGCGCAACGTGCAGGCGTCCGGGGTGGTGCCGCAGCTTTCGCTGATCATGGGCCCGTCGGCGGGCGGCGCGGTCTATTCGCCCGCCATCACCGATTTCGTCTTCATGGTCAAGGAGACTTCGTACATGTTCATCACCGGCCCGGACGTGGTGAAGGCCGTGACCGGTGAGGACGTGACCTTCGAGGAGCTCGGTGGGGCGATGACCCATGCGGTGAAGTCCGGCACGGCGCATTTCGCCGCGGAGGACGAGGACGAGTGCTTCGACCTGGTCCGTCAGCTTCTCTCCTATCTGCCGCCGAACAACATGGAGGACCCGCCGCGGCGCCAGCCGACCGACGACCCGCGGCGTGAGGACCCGACCCTCCTGGATCTCATCCCCGACAATCCGAACCAGCCCTACGACATGCGCGAAGTCATCAAGCGCGTGGTCGACAACAGCGAGTTCACCGAGGTCCTGCAGGCGCATGCGGAGTCGATCGTGGTGGGGTTCGCCCGCCTGAACGGCCGCCCGGTGGGGGTGGTTGGCAACCAGCCCCTGCACCTGGCCGGTGTGCTCGACATCAACGCTTCCGTCAAGGGTGCGCGCTTCGTCCGCTTCTGCGACGCGTTCAACCTCCCGATCGTCAGCTTCGTGGACGTGCCCGGTTTCATGCCCGGCACCAACCAGGAGTGGGGGGGGATCATCCGGCATGGCGCGAAGCTGCTGTACGCCTATGCCGAGGCCACGGTCCCGCTGCTCACCGTGATCACCCGCAAGGCGTATGGCGGTGCCTATGACGTGATGTCCTCCAAGCCGCTGCGCGCGGACGTGAACCTCGCCTGGCCCAGCGCGGAGATCGCGGTCATGGGCCCGCAGGCGGCGGTGAACATCATCTTCCGCAGAGAGATCGAGGCCGCCGCGGACACCACCGCCCACCGCGACGAGCTGGTGGCCGAGTACACCGATCGCTTCGCCAACCCGTACATCGCGGCCGAGCGCGGCTACCTCGACGACGTCATCGAGCCGCAGACGACCCGCCCGCGCCTGGTCCAGGCGCTGGAGATGTGCGTCACCAAGCGCGAGGCGCGCCCGCCGCGCAAGCACGGGAACATCCCGCTGTGAACGGCTCGGAGCCCGCCTTCGGCGGACGGCGATCGGACGGCGACCGCGAGATCCGGCAGTCGCCGGGTGGCCTGCGCTTCCAGGTGTTGCGGGGCATCCCGGAGGGAGATGACGTCGAGGTGCTCGGCGCCGCGATCGACCGCCTGGTCGCATGGGACCGTGGCCAGGAGCCTGGCGGCTGGGTCACCGGCATCCGGCCCGGCATCGGCATCCGCGCGTGGAGCCCGGGCAGCCGCTGGAGCCAGAGCCTGCGTTCCGCCTGGGGCCAGGAGCGGTAGGGCTGGCATGGTTGCGCCCGCGGCAGGCGGCGTGGGCGTTCCTCGTTGCGGTGATCCCGGGCCGCTGGGCTACGCTTTGGCAACAGCCCCGGGCTCGCCGGCGCGCATCGAGGAGGCATTCCTGTGGAGAAGGTCCTGGTCGCCAATCGCGGCGAGATCGCCGTGCGCGTGCTGCGTGCCTGCCGGGAGCTCGGTCTCACCGCCGTCGCCGTGTACTCCGACGCCGACCGGGACGCGCTGCACGTCGACCTGGCCGACGAGGTCTGGCACATCGGCGACGCGGCTCCGGCCAAGAGCTACCTGAACATCGACGGGATCGTCGATGTGGCAAGGCGCGCGCACGTCGACGCCATTCACCCCGGCTATGGCTTCCTCGCGGAGAACGCCGCCTTCGCACAGGCGGTGATGGACGCGGGCATCCGCTGGGTCGGTCCCAAGCCGGCGGCGATCGCGGCCATGGGCGACAAGGTGGCCGCCCGCAGGGTCGCCGAGCAGGCCAAGGCGCCGCTGGTCCCTGGAACGCTGGAGCCTGTCGAGGGTCCGGAGGCCGCGGTCGCGTTCGGTGCGGAGCACGGTTTCCCGCTGGCGCTCAAGGCGGCCTTCGGCGGCGGTGGGCGCGGCATGAAGGTGGTGCACGGCGCTGACGAGGTCGCCGAGGCGCTCGAGTCGGCGCGGCGCGAGTCCAAGGCGGCGTTCGGCCGCTCCGAGATCTACGTCGAGCGCTATCTGGACGTCGTGCGCCACGTCGAGGCGCAGGTCCTGGCCGACGGCAACGGCGAGGTGGTGTTCCTCGGCGAGCGCGACTGCTCGCTGCAGCGCCGCCACCAGAAGCTGGTCGAGGAGGCGCCCGCCCCAGGGCTGCCGGCGGACGTCCGCGCCGCGCTGGGCAAGGCCGCCTGCGACATCGCCCGGGTCGCCGACTACGAGAACGCCGGCACTGTCGAGTTCCTCTACGAGCCGCGCAGCGGCAGCTTCTACTTCCTGGAGATGAACACCCGGCTCCAGGTCGAGCACCCGGTCACCGAGCTGACCTCAGGGATCGACCTGGTGCATGCGCAGCTCCGCGTCGCCGCGGGCGAGGGCATCCCGGCCGACTACGACGCCATCAGCCCGCGCGGCAACGCCATCGAGGTGCGCATCAACGCCGAGGACCCTGGCAGCGGTTTCATGCCGGCGCCGGGGCCCGTCAACGCCTGGCGCGAGCCCTCTGGGCCTGGTGTCAGGGTGGACGCCGGGGCCAAGGCCGGCTGGACCGTGCCCCAGGCGTACGACTCGCTGCTGGCCAAGCTGATCGTCTGGGGCGAGAGCCGCGAGCAGGCTCGGCGGCGCATGCTCAGGGCGCTGGACGAGTTCGTGATCGAGGGCGTCCCCACCACCATCCCCTTCCACCGGCTCGCCATGCGGCACCCGGCATTCGTCGCCGGCGAGGTCTCCACCGTGCTGGTGGAGCAGGGCATGGATCTCTCCTCGCTGCAGCCGGCCGGACCGCCGGACGGCGCGCGGACCGTGAAGGCGCCACCCCGCCGGATGGTGATCGAGCTGGAGGGCAAGCGCTTCGACGTGGCGATCATCCCGGAGGAGCCGGTGAAGGTGCCGGAGCGCCGGCGCACGCCACGCTCTCCCAAAGCGCTTGAGCGCGCCCGGGCCGAGTCCGGCGGGCCGGGCAAGGAGATCGTCAAGACGCCGATGCAGGGCACGATCGTCAAAGTGCTGGTCGCCGACGGCGACACGGTTTCGCCAGGGCAGACCCTGATGGTACTCGAGGCCATGAAGATGGAGAACCACGTCACCGCCCACCAGGCCGGCAAGGTCGCCGGCATCACCGTCGCCGAGGGCCAGACCGTCGCCACCGGCGCGGTCATCGCCACCATCGAGGCGGTCTGAGCCACCCGATGGAGACGACCCCCCTCGCCGCCTGGGCAGCGGCGGAGCCCGCCGCCCGCGATGCCGTGCTGGCGCTGGCCGAGCATGCGGTGGCGCTGCAGCCCGCCGCCGAGGCGGTGATCCAGTGGCACCGGCTCGCCGAGACGGTCCCCCCCGATCATGCGGAGGAAGGTCGCCGCGTCGAGCGGGCCTACCGTGACCTGGTGGAGCAACTGCCCCGGATGGCGCTCGACCCGGTGGTCGGCGAGCCGCTCACGGCTCTGCTGGAACGGCACCTCGACGTTGTCCGCCGCGCCATCGGCGGCTCCAGCCCGCCGGAAGGGCTCGGCCGCCTGGCCGGGGAGCTGGTGAGCCTTCGCGACCTGCTGCGCCGCACCGGGCGTGTGCGTGGCCGCTCGGTCGCCGACGTCCCGGGACTCTGAGCGGCGGTGACCGAGATCGGTGACCGACGTCACAAGCTTCATGTGACGGGTGGCACTTCCAGACTCGGACGAATCCGCTTCGCTTACAGCTGATGCCGAACCCGGCGGGCGCTGTGGGGAGGCGCTGCTGTTCGAGGCTGGAGGATCCGCATGCCGAGGTTCCTGGCGGTCGTCAAGTTGTCGCAGGCGGCGCTCCAGGACCTCGCCGGGTCACGCCAGCGCTTCGAGCAGGTCAGACGCTATCTCGCCAGGCGTGGCATCCGCCTGGACCTGACCTTCCGGCTCGACGGCGCCTACCACCTGTTCGTGCTCGAGGCGTCCGGGTCGCCCACGCGGCTGCTGAACCGCGCGCTGGCGCGGGCCTGGCCTGAGCCGCGGGACCGGCCGGAGCATGCCCGCCTGATCAACGCGGACCCGTGGCCGGCGGGCGCGGGCCTGCAGGGCCGGCCGGAGGCGGTCGCGGCGGCGCCTGCGCCCGGGTTTGGGCCCGGCGCGGCGATGCGGCCAGGCGCGGTGATGCGGGCCGTCTGCCACGAGCGCCCGGAGCCGGTCGCTCAGCCCCCGGCGGCGGCCCCTCCCGGCCCGTACCTGCCGTCCAGGCGGGCTCGCAGCTCGGCCATCTCGCGCTCGAGCCGCTCCAGCTCCTCGCCGAGGTAGTCCCGGGTCGGCATCTCGCCGAGCGCCAGCCGGATCGCGGCGAGCTCGCGCGCCAGGTACTCGGTGTCCGCCAGAGTGCGCGCGTTGGCGCGCCGGTCGGCCAGCATCTCCTGGCGGTCGCGCTCCTCCTGGCGGTTCTGCGCCAGCAGGATCAGCGGGGCGGCGTAGGACGCCTGCAGCGACAGCGCAAGGGTCAGCAGGATGAACGGGTAGGGGTCGAAGGTCCTGTGGCCGAGGTGCTGCATGAGCCCGTTGTAGGCGAGCCAGCCGGCCACCACGACGGTCTGGAACACCAGGAACCTGGCGGTGCCGAGGAACCGGGCGATGGCCTCGGAGAAGCGCCCGAACGCATCCGGGTCGTAGTAGAGGGCGAACCGGGGGGTCGGCCGCCGCGGCGCCGTCAGGCTGGAGCGGCGCCGTATCTGGCGTGGTATCACGCTCACCCCACGTGCTCCATCGGCTCGCCCCCGCTCTTGCTGCCGCCGTTGCCGTCCCGGCCGTTGCCGCTGCCGCCGTTGCCGTTCCTGCGCGTGCGGATCGGGCCGCGCCGCCAGGCCGGCGGCAGCAGGTGGTCGAGGACGTCGTCGACCGACACCGCCCCGAGCAGCCTCGACTGCTGGTCGCACACGGGTGCTGCCAGCAGGTCGTAGGTGGCCAGGTACTCGGCGACCCGCCTGGTCGGCAGGTTGGGCGGGAGCACGTCCAGGTCGGTGTCGACGCAGGAGCCGAGCGGGTTCCCCGGCAGTTCCCGCAGCAGGCGCTGGAAGTGTGCCACGCCGAGGTAGCGGCCGGTCGGCGTCTGGGTCGGCGGGCGCACCACGAACACCTGCCCGGCCAGCGCCGGCGGCAGGTCCGGGTCGCGGATGCGCGCCAGCGCCTCGGCCACGGTATCGCCGGCCCGCATGATCACCGGCTCGGTGGTCATCAGCCCACCGGCTGTCTCCTCGTCGTAGACCAGCAGCCGGCGCACTGGCTCGGCTTCCTCGGGGACCATGAGCGCCAGCAGCCGGGCGCGGTTGGCCTCGGACATCTCGCCGAGAACGTCGGCCGCGTCGTCGGGGTCCATGGCCTCCAGGACGTCGGCGGCGCGCTCGTCGTCCAGATGGGCGAGCAGACCTGCCTGGACCTCCTCGGGCAACTGCTCCAGCGTGGCGGCCAGGCGGTCGTCGTCCAGCTCGGAGGCCATGTCCTCGCGCGTCTTGGCGGGCAGCGCGAGCAACGCGGCCGCCACGTCCGCGGGCCGCAGGTCGGCCAGTGCGGCAAGGCGCGACTCGGCCGACGCCCCGGCCTCCAGACCGGCCACCATGTCCCAGGTCAGGCGCACATGCCGGGCCCGGCGCCAGGGCCGCAGCCCCGATCCCGGCTCGAGCACGTCCAGGGCGCTGACCACCCAGCCCTCGCGGACCAGGCCGATGGCCACGTCGTTGATGCGGTACTCCTTGCCCGTCTCGCGGTGCCGCACGCGGGAGTCCACCAGCTCGCCGAGCACCAGCGTCTCGCCCGCGCGCAGCTCGAAGGGGCGGAGGTTGACCGTGCCGGTGCTGAGCATGGCGCCGCTCGCGTCCAGCTCCCTGACCCGGCCCATGCCGATGAAGATCGGCCGGCGCTGGACCCAGACCGTGAGTCCGAGCACCACTGGCGGTGAGCCCGGGGCGGCTCTGGCGATCACGACGTCGGCGATCCGACCGATCATCTCTCCGCTTGGCGCTCGCACCGGCAGGCGGGCCAAGCGCGAGACAAAGAGCTGCTCGCTCGATGAAACCACCCCGGTCACCTCCTCGTCATGGCAGGCCCGGGGGGCTCTCGGGGCTGGCTAGCCGCCCGGGACGTCTGGGTGCTCGGCCCTCGACGGGCCACTATGGCCAGCGCTCATCGCTACTCGCGTCGCTCCAGTCCTCTGTCTTCCAGACTTCACCCACCGGGCGGCGGGTGTACCGCTTCGCTCGCTCGCGGCCCTCCGGGCCCTAGCGTGCGTTGAAATAGATCGCCTCGGGATGGTGCACGACGATCGCCGAGGTGGACTGCTCCGGATGGAGCTGGTACTCCTCTGACAGCTCGACCCCGATCCGCCCGGGCTCGAGCAGCTCGAAGATCTTTTCCTGTTGCTCGAGATCCGGGCAAGCCGGGTAGCCGAACGAGTAGCGCGCCCCCCGGTAGCCGAGGTCGAACAACCCCTCCAGGTCGCCGGCGTCGTCGCCGGCGATGTGCAGCTCCTCCCGGATGCGCCGGTGCCAGTACTCGGCCAGCGCCTCGGCCATCTCGACGGTGATCCCGTGTAGCTCAAGGTACTCCCGGTAGCGGTCGGCCGCGAACAGCCGGGCGGTGGCCTCGGACGCCTCCAGGCCCATCGTGACGACGTGGAAGGCCACCACGTCCCGCTCCCCGGATTCCACCGGACGGAAGAAGTCGGCGATGCACAGGCGCCGGTCGCGCCGCTGCCGCGGGAAGCCGAAGCGCACCCACTCCGAGCCGTCGTCCCGCCAGACGATCAGGTCGTTGCCCTGCGAGTTGCAGGCGAAGTAGCCGTAGACCACCGCCGGGCGCAGGACCTGCTCGGCAATGGCCTCGTCGAGCAGCGCGCGCAGCCGCGGCCTCGCCTCCGTCTCGAGCAGCCGCTGCCAGCCCTCCTTGCCACCGGACGGGCGGAGCTGCCACTGCCCGCGGAACAGGGCGGACTCGTTGAGGTACGCGGCGATCTCGCGCACCGGGATGCCCTTGACGATGCGCGACTCGCCCAGGAACGGCGGGGTCGGCACCGGCACGTCGAGGCGCACGTCGGAGCGGGCGACCTCGCCGGTGTCGGGCGGAGCAGGCGACGGCCCGCGCGGCTGGGTCCTGGGCACCCGCGGGGCGCGCGGCGCCTCCTTGTCCGCCCTGACGCCCTTCACGCGCTCCTCGCGGAGCTGGTCCATCACGTGGAGGCCGGCGAAGGCGTCGCGGCAGTAGAACACCCGACCCTTGTAGACCTGTCGCAGGTCGCCCTCGACGTAGGTCCGGTTCAGCGCGGCACCGCCCAGGAGCACCGGGTAGCCAGCCAGGCCGCGAGCGTTCAGCTCCTCGAGGTTCTCGCGCATCACCACGGTGGACTTGACCAGGAGACCCGACATGCCGATGGCGTCGGCCGCGATCTCCTCCGCCTTTTGGATGATCGACGAGATCGGCTGCTTGATGCCCAGGTTGTGGACTGTGTAGCCATTGTTGGTGAGGATGATGTCCACCAGGTTCTTACCGATGTCGTGGACATCGCCCTTGACCGTGGCGAGCACGACGCTGCCCTTGCCGCCCTGGTCCTCCCGCTCCATGTGCGGCTCCAGCAGCGCCACCGCCGCCTTCATCACCTCGGCCGACTGCAGCACGAAGGGAAGCTGCATCTCGCCGGCGCCGAACAGGTCGCCAACGGTCTTCATGCCGTCGAGCAGCACCTCGTTGATGATCGCCAGCGGCGAGCGGTCGCCCATGGCCTCCTGGATGTCGCCTTCCAAGCCCTCGCGAACGCCGTCGATGATGCGGCGCTTGAGGCGCTCGTCCAACGGGAGGGCGGCGAGGTCCTCGGCGCTGGCCGAGCGGGTCGCCTCCTTGCCCTCGAACAGCGCCATGAACCGCTGCAGCGGGTCGTACCCCTGACGCCGGCGGTCGTAGATCAGGTCGAGGGCGACCTGGCGCGGTTCGTCGTCGATGCGGTGCATCGGCAGGATCTTGGCCGGTGAGACGATCGCGGCGTCCAGCCCGGCCTCGCGCGCCTCGTGCAGGAACACCGAGTTGAGCACCTGTCGTGCCGCCGGGGAGAGGCCGAACGACGCGTTGGAGACGCCCAGGATCGTCCGCACCCCGGGCATCTCGGCCTTGATCCGGCGGATCGCCTCCAGGGTGGCGATGGCGTCGCCGCGCAGGTCCTCCTGCCCCGACCCCAGCGGGAAGGTGAGCGCGTCGAACAACAGATCCTCGGGAGCCAGCCCGTACCGTTCGATGGCGAGGTCGTGGATGCGATGGGCGATCCGCAGCTTCCACTCGACGTCGCGCGCCTGGCCCTCCTCGTCGATGAGCAGCGCCACCACCGCGGCGCCGTACTCTTTGACGAGCGGGCAGACGGCGGCCATGCGGGCCTCACCGTCTTCGAGGTTGATCGAGTTGATGATCGCGCGACCGCCCAGACGCTTGAGCCCGGCCTCGATCACGTCCGCCTGGGTCGAGTCGAGCATGATCGGCGCGGTCGACTGCTGTGCCAGCCGCTGGAGCAGCGCGTCCATGTCCGGCGCGCCGTCGCGGCCCACGTAGTCGACGCACACGTCCAGCACGTGCGCGCCTTCGCGGATCTGCTCCTTGGCGACGCCGATCATGCCGTCGAAGTCGCCGGCCAGCATCAGGTCGCGGAACTTGCGCGAGCCGTTGGCGTTGCAGCGCTCGCCCACCGTCAGGTAGGCGGTCTCCTGATCGAGCGGCACCGACTGGTACAGGCTGGCGACCGCGGGCTCGTGGGTCGGCCGCCGGTGGGCGGGCTGGCGACCGCCGACCGCGTCGACCAGTTCGCGGATGTGGTCAGGCGTGGTCCCGCAGCAGCCGCCGACCACGTTCACGCCGAACTCGGCGACGAAGCGGTCGTGTGACTGGGCGAGCTGCGACGGCGTCAGCGGGTAGTACGGCAGGCCGCCGCGCAGCTCGGGCAGACCGGCGTTCGGCTGGCAGGACAGCAGCGTGCGCGTGTGCTGCGAGAGGTAGCGCAGGTGCTCGCCCATCTCCGCGGGGCCGGTGGCGCAGTTCATGCCGATGACGTCGGCGCCGAGCGGCTCGATCGCGGTCAGCGCGGCCGCGATATCCGAGCCCAGCAGCATCTGGCCGGTGGTCTCGACCGTGACCTGCACGATCAGTGGCACGCGGCGCCCGGTCCGCCGCATGCCCGCGAACGCCCCGGCCACCGCCGCCTTCACCTGGAGCAGGTCCTGGCAGGTCTCGACGATCAGCACGTCGGCACCGCCGTCGATCAGGCCGAGCGCCTGCTCGGTATAGGTGGCGCGCAGCACGTCGAAGGTGGTGTGGAGGAGCGTCGGCAGCTTCGTGCCCGGCCCCATCGAGCCGATCACCCAGCGCGGCCGCCCGTCAGCCTGGAAGTCGTCGACCACCTCGCGGGCCAGGCGGGCGGCGACCCGATTCAGCTCGACCACGCGGTCGGCGATGTCGTATTCGCCGAGCACGATCGCGCTGGCGCCGAAGGAATTGGTCTCGACCGCATCCGACCCGGCCTCGAGGTAGGCGGCGTGGACGCCCCGTACCACGTCGGGCCGGCTGACGCAGAGGATCTCGCTGCAGCCTTCCAGGCCCTGATAGTCGTCCAGGGTGAGGTTGGCGGCATGCAGCATGGTGCCCATGGCCCCGTCGAAGACGAGGACCCGTTCCCGGAGTGCAGACAGAAAATCGCGGTCCATGTGGTCAAGCGTAGCCGATCAGCTCGATAGACCGCCCCGTTGTCCACAGGGGTAATGCCTACGCGGTTGTACTGGGACCCAAGTACGCTGGACGCAGGCTCATGCGCGACGTCTCCGAACCCGTGTCATCCTCCGGCGCCGACCTTGGCGCCCCTGGCGTGGTGCCCGGCGGCCCCGAGCTGCCGCCACGCCGTGTGCTGCGCGACGAGGTGCTGCTGGTCCTCGGCCTGTCGCTGGCCGCCTCGGCGGCATACGCGCTGGTGGCCCTGGTGTCGGCGCCGCTCCGCGGGGTGGCGGCGCCGCTGTACTCCAACGTCGGCCTGGCCTACCAGGTCCTCGACGTGGCGACCTCCCTCGTCCCGGTGCTGCTCGCGCTCCACTTCCTGGGCCGCTCACGGCAGTCGGCCGCCAGCATCGGGCTGGACGGGCGGCACCCGCTCGCCGACACCGGCTGGGGGATCGCCCTGGCCGCGGTGGTGGGCGCGGTCGGGCTCGGCGTCTACGTCGCGGCGGTCGAGCTGGGCGTCAACCGGTCGGTGGTGCCGGTGCCGCCGCTCGGGCACTGGTGGACGATCCCGGTGCTCCTGCTCGGCGCCGCCCGCAGTGGGCTGCTCGAGGAGGTGATCGTCTGTGGCTACCTGCTGCGCCGGCTCGACCAGCTCGGCTGGTCCCAGGGGCGGGCGTTGTGGGCGAGTGCGCTGCTTCGCGGCGCCTACCACCTCTACCAGGGATATGGGGGCTTCGTCGGCAACCTGGCCCTCGGCCTCTTCTTCGGTCGGGTCTACCAGCGCCGCGGACGCACGACCGCCCTGGTCATCGCCCACTTCCTGATCGACACGGTCGCCGGCCTCGGCTACCTCGCCCTTCGCGGCAAGGTGTTCTGGCTGCCGCGCTGACGTCTCTGGCGGGTCGCCCGTCTCTGGCGGGTCGCCCGTCCCGGGGCTACCCGGTGCCGGGGAGCACCGAGCGCACGGGAGGGAGACCTGCGATGACCTGCCCCCAGGAGGCGCCTGCGTCATGCGACAGGTAGACCGATCCGTCCGGAGTGCCGAACGCGGCGGTGGTGCCGGCGCCCGTCAGGCAGCCGGTATCGATGTTGGCGTCGAACCACTCGGGTAGACCGGCGCTGCACCGCTGCAACCTCGAGACGTCGTCGAGCGGTGCCCGGTAGAGGCCGGCTCGCCGTCCCGACGGTCCCGTCGAGGCGCTGACCAGGACCGCGCCGTCGCAGAACGCCACAGCTCGGCAGTAGGCGGCGTGCAGGCCGGCACGCTCGAACCGCCAGTGGTCACCGCCATCCTCGGTCACCGCGAGCCCGACCGCGGTCGCGGCCACGACCAGGTCCTCGCGGCTGGGATGCGCGAGCACCTGGTGGACATCGGCGTCGACCTCGATGGTGGGCGTCCAGGTGCCGCCCCCGTCCGCCGAGCGGGGGATGCCGCCGACGTGCACGTTGACGTGCAGCCTGCCGGCCCGGTCCTGGGTCAGCCAGCGCACCGCGGGCGGCCCGCCCCAGGGGGTGTGCCACGTCTCGCGCCCCTCTACCCGCTCGAACGACTCCAATGGCTCGAGCGATCCCTCTTCCAAGCGCAGCAGGTGCGCCTCCTCGGCGCCCACCAGCAGCCCGAACGAGCTCGGCAGCAGGCAGGTCAGCTCAAAGGACCCTGCACCGGCGACCTCGTCCCACGGCCCGGCCGGCTGCTGGCGCAGCAGCGCCTGCCTGTCGGCCACCGCCCACAGCGTCCCACCCTCCAGAGCGAGCGCCACCACCTCGCGGTCGGCGAGCGGCCCGCCATCGGCCCGCGCCTCCGAACCGGCCCCGCTCGCCTCCACCTCGTAGAGTCCCTTGGTCGTCCCCACCACGAGTCGTGTCGTGGTGCTCCCTGTCATGGCGCTCCCTCCCCGGCAGGCACGGCTTCCTCTAGGGTAGGCGCTCCGGCCTCCGGCGGCCCCGCCCGGCGGCAGCGCCCCCGCCGCCGTCGTCGTCGAGGTAGGCACGCGCGATCATGGTGACGAAGCGGTAGACGGCGTCCTCGTTGGGCGCCAGCGGGCCGGGACGGAAGTGCGGGTTGGCCAGCCCTCGCTGCACCGACTCGCAGGCGGCCCAGTCCTGCCGGTTGGTGCGGTCCCAGAACTCCACCGCGTAGGCCGGGTCGAAGCCGGGCCGGGCGGCCGCCGCGGGCGGGAAGTACCAGCTGCAGGTGATCCGGCAGCCGGTCGGGCCGAGCGGCTGCACCAGGTGGGTCATGAGGTAGTCGGGGTGCAGGCTGAGCAGCAGGTTCGGCAGCAGGTGCAGGTACTCCACGGTGCGCAGGCGCCGCCCCTCGATGCCCTCGATCGGCACGCCACCGCTGTGCCCGTCGAGCGACATGGTGGCCACGCCGTCGCGCAGGTCCATCGAGCCACCGATCCACGCGCCGGGCAGGTCGTGGTTGCTCCCGCTGGAGGGCGGGCTCACCTGGCACAGCTCCGGGTGGATCCGGGGGCAGTGGTAGCACTCGTGGAAGTTCTCGCAGACGACTTTCCAGTTTGCCTCGACCAGGTACTCATGGCTCGCCGTGGCCTTCAGTCGCTCGGGGTGGTATGGCGCGACCAGCCCCTCGAGCGCGCCGGCGTGGTCGGCGAGCGCGGGCGCACCACCCGAGCCGTTGACCATCACGAAGCCGTGCCAGACCTCCAGCGGCAGGCGTACGAGGCCGTGCCCGGCCGGTTCGAACCCGGGCACGGCGCGGAAGCCGGGAGCGGCCCGCAGCGACCCGTCGAGCTGATAGCTCCAGGCGTGGTAGGGGCACACGATCGAGCGGGCCAGCGCGGCCGTCCCCGTGGTGAGCAGCTCGTGGCCGCGGTGGCGGCAGACGTTGGCGAACGCGCGCAGCGCGCCGTCGCCGCCGCGCACCACCAGCACGCCGACGTTGCCCGCGAGCAGGGCGCGCTGGCTGCCCGGCGCCCCCAGGTCCTCGGCCCGGCCGGCGCACACCCACGAACCGGCGAACAGGCGCTCGAGCTCGAACGCCAGGACCCGCTCCGAGGTGTAGGCGGCCCGCGGCAGCATGCGGCTGCGCCCGAAGTCGAGCAGCGCCTCATCGAGCGCGGCGGCGGTGAACGGCGCGGCGGCAGCGTCGGGCGGCACGGACCCTCCAGGCCTGAGCTGATCGATCAGTCACCAGCATAATGTCATCGGCAACGCTGAGGGCCCGGCCGGCCCGGCCTACCGTGCCAGGCCCACCCCGCGGCCCGCCCGTGCGCGCCAGCGGGCGGCCCGCAGGTCGCGCCGGACCTGCCTGACCACGTTGCGCCCGGGGATGCCGGTCACCCCACCGCCGCCGTGGGTCGCCGAGCCGGCCTGGTACAGGCCCCGGACCGGAGTGCGGTAGTCGGCGTAGCCGGCGGCGGGGCGGGTGTGGAAAAGCTGGCTGGGCGACAGCTCGCCGTGGAAGATGTTCCCGCCGACCAGGCCGTAGTCGTGCTCCATCCGCCAGGGGCCGATGACCTGGCGGTGCAGGATCGAGCCGGTGAAGCCGGGCGCGACCGCCTCCACCCGCGCCACGACCCGGTCGGCGTGCGCCTCCAGCCCCTCATCCATGGGCTCGCCGGCCCATCCGTGCGGCACCCACTGGGTGAACATCGACACGACGTGGTGACCCTCCGGGCACAGCGTGCGATCGAACACCGATGGGATGCAGATGTCCGCGAAGGGCGTGGCCGCGGGCCGCCCGGACACCGCGTCCTGGAACGCGCCCTCGATGTCGTCGAGCGACTCGGCCAGGACGATCGTCCCGCCGTGGACCTCGGGGTCCAGGCCGGGCTTGGCCGCGAACTCCGGCAGCCTGTCGACCGCGAGGTTGACCTTGACCACCCCGCTGCGGGTCCTCCAGCGCTCGATGTCGCCGACGAACTCGGCGGGCAGCTCGTCGCGCTCGACCAGCTCGAGGAAGGCGATCCTGGGATGGACGGCGGCGATCACCAGGTCGGACCGCAGCTCCTCGCCGCTGGACAGCACCACCCCGGTGACCCGGCCACGCGCGGTCGTGATGCGGGCCACACGGGCGCCGGTGCGCACCTCGGCACCGGAGCAGGCTGCCGCGGCGGCAAGGGCGCGGCTGACGGCGCCCATGCCACCCTCGGGGAAGCCCCAGCCGCCCAGCTTGCCGTCGCCGACGTCGCCGATGTGGTGGTGGGCCATGACGTAGGCGGTGCCGGCCGAGCGCGGGCCGGCCCAGGTGCCGATCACACCGCTCACGGCCAGCACGCCCTGCAGCTCGGGCGACTCGAAGAACTCCTCGAGCAGGTCGGCGATGCTCATGGTGAACAGGCGCGTGGCGTCGGCGACGTCGCGCTGGTCCATCTTCCGCAGGCGCCACACCAGGCGGGCCTGGGCGGCGAGGTCCGCGGGGCGGCGGGAGCCGAGCCGCGGCGGGATCTCCGAGAGCAGCGGGCCGAGCACACCGGCGAGATCGTGCATCCAGGCGTCCCAGCGCTCCATGGCGTCGGCGTCGCGCGTGGAGAACCTGGCGATCTGCGCGCGGCGACGCTCCGGGTCGTCGGGAAGCTGCAGGTAGCCGCCGCCGGCGTATGGCACGAAGTACGGGCCCTGCGGGTGGACCTTGTAGCCATGGCGCTCGAGGCCGAGCTCGCGGACCAGGCCGGGTGCCAGCAGGCTGACCACGTAGGAGAGCGAGGTCACCCGGTAGTCGGGACCCCAGGGCCGCTCGGTGACCGCCGCGCCGCCGACCACCTCGCGCGCCTCCAGGACCACCGTGCGCAGGCCCTCCCGCGCAAGGTAGGCGGCCGCGACCAGGCCGTTGTGGCCTCCGCCGACGACGATGGCGTCAACGCCGTCACCCACGTGCGTCCCCTCCCGTCATTCGCCCTGGCGAGCCACGGCACCCGGGCCGGAGCCGCGGGCCGCCCGCACGGCCGACCACGCGTCCACCAGGCCGTGGCCGGTCGCCAGGTCATAGCCATTGCCCGCCGCATGCGCTCCCATGCGCGGGTGGTTGCTGCCCCTGGCAACGTCGCGGGCCGTGCGGCCGAGCAGGTCGCGGATGGCGTCCGGCGACAGCGCCGGGTGCGCCTGCCGTACCAGGGCACAGACCCCGGCGACCTGAGGCGCCGCCGCCGAGGTGCCGCTGAAGGCTGCCCAGCCGTCCTCCACGCCGGTGCGGTCGTGCCGCGGATAGCCGCTCCCGCCGAGCTCGCGGTCGATGTGGCAGCCAGGCTGGACCGGCAGCATCAGGAAGGCGGCATGGGGCAGCATGCCCACCGCCCCCGAGACGTCGGGCACCTTGCGGCCCGGGTACACCTTGCTCTCGAAACCACTGGCGTAGTCCGAGGCCCGCAACCGCCCGTCCCGCTCGACGAAGACCCCGCCGGCCGAGACCACGTCCGGGTGCTGGCCCGGGAAGCTGAAGTGGCCGTTGCCCGCCGAGCACACCACCACGGTGCCGCCGGCCACCGCCAGCGCGATCGCCGCCGCCAGTGCCTGGTCGGCCGCGCCCAGCGGGCCGTCACGCACGTCCGAGCCCCAGCTGCAGCTGATCACCTGCGGCGGCGGGTCCAGCAGGGCGGCCGCGCCGAACGCCCCGATCGAGTTCACGGGGCTCATCTTCACCATGGTGAAGTCCACGTCCGGCGCCAGCGCCAGCGCGTTGGCCGACTCGCCGGTGCCGTGGCCCTGCTCGTCGCTGGCCGGGTCGGCTGCGCCCGGCCCGAACACCACCGAAGCGCGGTAGCCGCGCGCCTCGAAATACGGGTGCCGGTACCAGCCGGAGTCGATCATGGCGAGCCGCACCCCTCGACCGGTCAGGCCGGCCCGGTGGGCGCGGTCGGCGTCGAGGGCGAGCGTCAGGTCGCCCGGCACGTTCAGGTGCCAGTACCGCACTCGCGGGGGAAGCGGCAGCTCGTGGGCGTACACCGGCCGCTCGATCGCGACCCCCTCGACCAGGCTGGCGACCGGGCTGTGCGAGGCGTCGATCAGGCCGGGCAGGCCGGTCTCGGGGCACTCCACGAAGGTCGCCGTGGACTCGAGCTGGCCCGGCTTGAGCACCGGCCGCTCCTCGGCGAGCAGCCTGGTCTGGAAGAAAGCCTCGTAGAGACCCGGCGGCGCGGCGACGTTGACGGTCTGCGGGGCGACCTGGAGCACCTGGAAGCCCGCGGCGCTGAGCTGCGCCGCGGTCCGACTGGCCAGCTCCGGCTCCGAGACGTACCCGGCCGCGGTGTCCTGGGTGATCGTGGCGGCCTCGAACATCGAGACGCCGCCGACCGACCGGGGCGAGACCTGGGCGTAGACGAGCTCTGGCAGCCCACCGGTGTGGTCGCCAGCCATGAGCCCCTCCAGTCAGTAGCGGTAGCCGCCCTGGACCCGGCCGGCGAGGAGGCGGGCGCACTCCTGGACCGAGCCCGCGAAGGAAGGGTAGATCTGGAATGCCTGCGAGAGCTGGCTCGCGGTGACCCGGTTGAAGCAGGCGAGCGAGACCGGGGCGATCAGGTCGGAGGCGTAGCCGGCGACCACCGCGCCGCCCACGATCGTGCCCGAGCCCGGACGGGCCAGCAGCTTGACGAAGCCGTCCCCCTGGTTGGACATCTTGGCGCGCGAGTTGCTCGACAGCGGCAGCCGCTCGGTCACGACCTCGATGTTGGCCCTGGCGGCCCGCTGCTCCGACAGGCCGACCGTGGCGATCTGCGGGTCGGTGAAGATCGTGGCCGCCACCGCGTCCCAGCGCAGCGGCGACACCGCCTGGCCCAGCAGGTGCCACATGGCGATGCGGCCCTGCATCGCCGCCACCGACGCGAGCATCAGCTTGCCGGTCACGTCCCCGGCGGCGTAGATGTTCGGCACGGTGGTGCGGCTCACGCCGTCGACCGTCACCCCGCCGTTGCCGTCGAGGCGCACGCCGACCTCCTCCAGGCCGAGCCCGGAGGTCTGCGGGACCTGGCCGATGGTGAGCAGGACGTGGGTTCCCTCCGCCGTGCCGCCGTCCTGGAGATGGACGATGCCGTGGTCGCCGTTCCGCTCCACCATGGTCGCCCGGGCGTTCTTGACCGTGTCCAGGCCGCGGCGACGGAACACCTCCTCGATGACCATGGCGGCGTCCTCGTCCTCGGCGGGCAGGACGCGGTCACGGCTGACCACGAAGGTGACCTTGGAGCCGAAGCGCAGGAAGGCGGTGGCGTACTCCGCCCCGGTGGCGCCGGCGCCGATGACCACCAGCCGCTCGGGAACCTCCTTGAGGCTGTAGACGTCCCGGCTGGAGAGGATCACCTCGCCGTCGGTGGGCGCGGTGGACAGCCTGCGCGGGCCGGAGCCGGTGGCGATCAGGATGGCGTCGCAGTCCAGCCGCTCGACCAGCCGGCTCCCGTCGCGCACCTCGACCACGTGCGGGTCCACGATGCGCCCCGTGCCCTTCACGGACCGGGCCCCCTCGGCCACCACCCGCTTGCGGATGTCCTCTGACTGGGCGTTGGCGAGGTCGCGGACGCGGTCCATGATGGTCGCCAGATCGACCTCGTAGGTCGGCACGGCGCGGCGCGGCACCCCCTGGAAGTGAACGCCGAGCGCCGGCGCGGTCTCGAGGGTCGAGAACGCCTGGGCCGAGCTGAGGAGGGTCTTCGACGGCACGCAGTCCCACAGGACGCAGTTGCCGCCGAGCCCCTCGTCGTTGACGACGGTGACGTCCGCGCCCAGCTCCGCCGCGACCAGAGCGGCCTCGTAGCCGCCCGGCCCACCACCGATGATCACGATGTTCATGACCCGATGGTACCCATGCCGGGCACGGTCAGGTGATCCTTCGGAGGGTGATCACCAGCGGGATGAACACCCACAGGGCGAGGCCGAGGCCGATGAGGTTCAGGCGACCCGCCCAGCTGGTGCGGATGCCGAAGGCGGCCACCAGGAAACAGAGAAAAGCGGCCAGATAGATGACGAACTGGAGCGTGTCAGACATCGTAAGCAGTTCCTCCAGACGGGGGCCGACGGTGCGACCCGGCCGACACCGGACGGATACTTGCTTACCTCCACAAACCATGGTGGAAACGCGGGTGCCACACGCTCACAAGGTGGCTGGAGGACGGTAGACCCCGAAAACCTCGCGGAGGACGTCGCTGACCTCGCCGACGGTTGCCATGCGCCGCAGCGCCTCGCGCATCGGCACCAGCAGGTTGTCCTGGCCCGCGGCGGCGTCGCGCAGGTCGTCCAGGGCGGCGAGCACCGCGCGGGCGTCGCGCTGGGCACGCACCTCGGCCAGCGACTTGGCCTGCGCCTCGGCGATGGTGGGGTCGAGATGGAGCAGGCTCACCGGCTCCTCCTCGCCCTCGGTGTAGCGGTTGACGCCCACCACCACCTTGCCGCCCGACTCGACCGCCTGGAGCTCCTGGTAGGCGGAACGCTCGATCTGCTCCTTCTGGAAGCCGCGCTCGATCGCGGCCACCGCCCCACCCAACCGGTCGACCTCGGCGATGAGCTCACGCGCTCGCCCGTCGATCTCGTCGGTGAGGCGCTCGATGAAGTACGACCCGGCGAGGGGATCGACGGTGTCGGCGACGCCCGTCTCGTTGGCGAGCACCTGCTGGCTGCGCAGCGCCAGCCGCGCGGCTGACTCGCTCGGCAGGGCGAGCGCCTCGTCGTAGGCGTTGGTGTGCAGCGACTGGGTCCCGCCCAGGGCCGCGGCGAGGGCCTGGTAGGCGACCCGGACCACGTTGTTCAGCGGCTGCTGCGCGGTGAGCTGGACGCCAGCGGTCTGGGTGTGGAAGCGCAGCATGCGCGAGCGCGGGTCCCTGGCGCCGAAGCGGCTGGCCATGATGTCGGCCCAGACGCGCCGCGCGGCGCGGAACTTGGCGACCTCCTCGAACAGGGTGGTGCGGGCGACGAAGAAGAACGACAGCCGCGGCGCGAAGGCGTCCACCTCCAGCCCTGCGTCCAGTGCCGCCTGCACGTAGGCGATGGCGTCGGAGAGGGTGAAGGCCACCTCCTGCACAGCGGTCGCGCCGGCCTCGGCCATGTGGTAGCCGGAGATCGAGATGGTGTTGAAGCGGGGGAGGTGGCGGGCGCAGTAGGCGAACAGGTCGGTGGTGATGCGCAGGCTCGCCCTTGGTGGGTAGATGTAGGTTCCGCGGGCGATGTACTCCTTGAGCACGTCGTTCTGGACGGTGCCGGTCAGCTCCGCCGGATCGGTCCCCTGCTCCTCCCCGACGAGCTGGTACAGCAGCAGCAGGATCGCCGCCGGCGCGTTGATCGTCATCGAGGTGGAGACCTTGCCGAGCGGGATCCCCTCGAGGAGCCTGCGCATGTCGGCCAGGGAGTCGATCGCGACGCCGACCCTGCCAGCCTCGGCGGCGGCCATGGGATGGTCGGAGTCGTAACCCATCTGGGTCGGCAGGTCGAACGCCACCGACAGGCCGGTCTGGCCGCGGTCGAGCAGGTAGCGGAAGCGAGCGTTGGTCTCGGTCGCCGAGCCGAAGCCGGCGTACTGGCGCATGGTCCAGGCGCGGCTGCGGTACATGGTCGGGTGGATGCCGCGGGTGAAGGGATCGCGCCCGGGCTCGCCGAGCGCCTGCTCGGGGTCGAAGCCCGCCATGTCCTCTGGGCCGTACACCACCTTGATCGGGATGCCGGAGTCGGTACAGCGCTGCTCGTCTGTGCCCATCATCGCCTCCTGTCGCCAGAAGCAAGGGTAACCCCAGGCTTCTGGCGACCGGGACGGACCACACCGCGGCCAGGCCAGGTCAGCTCCAGGGCGGTCAGCTGCCCGATCGGGAGGTTCAGCGCCGGCGGCGGCGGAGCCACGTCCCGATGTCCGGCCGCCCCGCCGTCTCGGCGGCCTCCGCTGCCGCCGGCTCGGCTGGCGGCGCGCCGTCGAGCGGCTGCCCTGCCGCCACCCGCCGCAGCAGGTACCAGACGTCGGCCGAGCCCGGGCGCTCCGCCGGCTCCTTGGCCAGCAACCGCTCGATCACCGGGGCGAGCGGGCCGAGGCGGCGCGGCGGGCGCGGCTGGTCGTTGACGATCGCGTTCACCACGTCGAACTGCACCTTGGCCGACCGGAACGGAGGTTCCCCCTCGACCGCGAAGTACAGCGTCGCCCCGAGCGCCCACAGGTCGGTGGGTGGCCCGACCTCCAGGCCCTTGATCTGCTCGGGCGCCATGAACGCCGGCGAGCCCGCCACGACCCCGGTCGCGGTCAGCTCCGGGTCGCCGGTCAGGGAGGCGGTCCCGAAATCGGTGAGCTTGGTGGTGCCGTCCTCGCGCACCAGCACGTTGCTGGGCTTGACGTCCCGGTGCACGATGCCGGCCCGGTGCGCCGCTTCGAGGGTCGCCAGCAGCCGCAGGCCGATCGCGGCCGCCTGGCGGGGGTCGAGCGGGCTGCGCTCGGCGACGAGCTGGTCCAGGTTGGGCGCCTCCACCAGCTCCATGACCATGAAGTCCTGGCCCGCGTCCTGGACCACGTCGAACAGGGTGACCGCGCCGGGGTGGCTGAGTCGCGCGGCTGCGCGGGCCTCGCGGATCACCCTTGCGCGCAGCGCGGTCCGCTGCTCCTCACGGACCGCGGGCGGCAGCTCGACCTCCTTGATGGCGACCGGGCGCCCCAGCAGGGTGTCCTCCGCCCGCCATACCACGCCCACGCCGCCCTCACCGAGCTGCGACCCGAGCTCGTAACGGCCGGCGACGACCCGGCGGCGGCGACCCACGACATCCTGCACCATGCCGTCGCACCCTATCGTCTCCGCGCCGAGTTGGCTATGCCCCAACGGCTCTGGATGCTCGCGCCGCCTCAGCCGAGCACGGTGAAGGCGCGCTCGAATTCGGCGCCGGCGGCCTGCGACTCGGACCAGCGCCGCTCGGGTGCCTGGAGCAGGACCGCGTAGCCCCAGCGCCCGTCGGCGCTCTTGAAGGTCACGTCGCGGGCCCGGACCGGCTGCCCGTCCAGCACATAGCTGAACTCCCACACGGCCGCGTCGAGACCGTTGTAGCGGCCGGACTCCAGCGCGATGCGCCGGTAGCCCTGCCGCCCGTGGGAGCTGGCGAAGCTGCGCTCGAACTGCCTCCATGCCTGCATCGGGTCGCGCGGGTGGTCGCTGGACTGGACCCTGAGCAGCAGCCCACCAGGAGCGCGCAGATCGGTGTCGTTGTTGCCGCCGTTCGAGGTGGAGATGTGCCAGCCGCGCGGGTAGGCCAGGCTGTAGGCGCCGGTCGGGTGCCGGAAGCCGATCCAGCCGGGCGGGACCTGCCCGGGCCCGGCGCTGGTCGAGGGCGTCCGCAGGGCGGTGGTGGCGCTCGGCGCCGGCGCGGTGGTGACGCTCGTGCCGGACCCGCGCGAGGCCGCGCGCCCGCCACGGTCCCCGTCTCCTGAGAAGGCGCCGCGGAGGCCGAGGGTCGCGGCCGCCAGCGCGATCGCGGCCGCCAGCGCGACGGCCACGGCGGCGCCGAGCCGGCGGTGCCCAGGCCAGCGCAGGTCAGGCCAGCGCAGGCTCGGCCCGCGGCGGCTGCTATGGCCCGGCGGCCACCCTGGCGCTTGGCTGCTCTCCTGTCGCTCGGTCGGGTCCGCTCTCTCGGCGCCCAGGTCGGCGACCGGGTGGCCGGGCAGCGTGGCCGTCGCCCGCGAGACCGGGCGGGCCGGCTGGCCCGGCCGGGAGTGCCCAGGGCCCGGGTAGCCCGGGCGGGAGGGACCGGGCCTCGCGGCCGGCGGTGGCGCGCCGGGCGGGCGGACCCCGGCCGCCCCGCCCTGGGCCGCCACCATCCACTCGAGCTGCTGGCGCAGCGCATCGGCGGTCGGGCGGGCCTCGGGAGACTTGGACAGCAGGGAGCTGATGATCGGGCCGAGCGTGCCCGCGCGCCGCGGCGGGCGCGGCGCGTCGTTGACCACCGCGGCCATGGTGGCGATCGAGCCGCCGCGCTCGAACGGCGGCCGGCCCTCCACCGCGAAGTACAGCGTCGCCCCCAGTCCCCACATGTCGGCGGGAGGGCCGGCGGCCTCGCCGCTTGCCTGCTCGGGCGCCATGTAGGCAGGCGAGCCGACGATCAGCCCGGTCGAGGTGAGCTTCGGGTCGCCCTGCACCCGCGCGATGCCGAAGTCGGTGAGCCGCGTGGTGCCGTCGTCGCCGACCATCACGTTGGCGGGCTTGACGTCGCGGTGGACGATGCCGGCCTGGTGGGCCGCGGCGAGGGCGCCGGCCACCTGCAGGCCGATGGCGGCCGCCCGGGACGGATCGAGCGGGCCCTGCGTGGCGACGGTCTGCGCCAGGGTGGGCGCGTGGATCAGCTCCATCACGATGAAGGCATGGCCCTGCTCGTTGATGACGTCGTAGAGCGTCACCGCGCCGGGATGGTTGAGCCGAGCGGCCGCGCGCGCCTCGCGCAGCACCCGCGCCCGCATCGAGTCGCGCTCGCTGTCCGGGATGCTCGCCGGCAGGCGGACCTCCTTGATCGCCACCTCGCGGCCGAGCAGGGTGTCCCTGGCTCCCCAGACGACGCCCATGCCGCCCTGCCCGATCGGGGTCTGGAGGGCATAGCGGTCGGCGATCAGCCGTTCGGCGGCACGGTCTGGCATGCGGACCACGCTACCGGATGGCCCCAGAGGGCGACCAGGCCGGAGGCTGCCCCGGTCCCGAATTCCCAACCTCGAGCGGGCTCACCCCGGCGGGGGGACGAAGGAGCCGAGGGCGGTTTGCAGGATCGCCTGGGCGACGCCCCAGTCGGCCTCGCGGGCGAACACGCCGATCGCCACCCAGCGGCCGGGGCCGCCCTGGCCCGGTGGGGTGTCGCCGCCGAGCTCCAGGGCACGGAAGGGCTCCTGGCCGTCGCCGAGGAAGGTGAACTCGAGCATGGCGGCCGGACGGCCCTGGAAGATCGTCTGCTCGACCCGGACCTGCTGGTAGCTCCCCTGGTGCAGGCCGGCGTGCCGCTGCGAGGACTGCTGCTCGGCCGCGACCGGGTCGCCGGCGGGCCCGTCCTGCCACTGGACGCGCATGAAGGTCGGCAGCGAGCGGTCGTGGAACTCGGCCGTGTGGTCGCCCTGGCCCACGACCTCCCAGCTCGCCGGATAGGCGATGCGGAAGCCCGCGTGGTCGTCGGCGAACACGGTCCAGCCGGCCGGCAGCGCCGGGACGGTGCTCGGCGGCGTGGTGGTGGAGGTGGAGGTGCTCGTCGAGGTGGTGGCCGAGGTGCTCGGGGCGGGCACGGTGGTCACGCCCTGGGCCTGCCGCTGCACCCCGGAGCCGGCCGGGTCGCCGATGACCGCCACGATCAGCGCGAATGACACCAGCGCGAGCAGCGCCGAGGCGACGCCGAGCAGCAGCCCCCGCCGCCGCCGGTCCAGCAGCCAGTCGAGCGCCTGGCGCCATCCGGGCAGCGGGCCGGGACGGGACCTGGCGCGGGCCGCCCGGCCGACGGCTGCGGCGGCGCCCACGGCGCCGCCGGCGCTCTCGGCGACCTCCTGGAGCTGGCGGCGGACCTCGGCGACCGCGGGCCGCAGCGCGGGCGTCCTGGCGAGCAGCGCCCCGATCACCGGGGCGAGCGGGCCGGCGTGCTCGCACGGCCGCGGCTCCCCGTACAGGACGGCGTCCGCGGCCGGTGCCCAGCCGTCGCCATAGGGCGCCTCGCCCTCCACCGCCGTGTACATGGTGGCGCCGAGCGCCCACAGGTCCGCGGACGGACCGGCCGGCTCGCCGCGGGCCTGTTCCGGCGCTGGAAGGGGCATGGGCTGCGCCGGCGGGGCCACCGCCGTCAGCCCCAGGCCCGCCAGGCGGGCGGCGCCGTCCGGGGTCACCAGCACGCTCGCGGGCTGCAGGTCCAGATGGGCGAAGCCGGAGCGATGGGCGGCCTCGAGCACGTCGAGCACGTGCAGGCCGATGCCCGCGACCCGGCGCGGCGGCAGGCGGCCGTGGCGCTCGATCAGCTCGCTGAGCGTGAACGCCTCGACCAGCTCGGTGACCACGTAGAGGCGGTCCCCGTCGAGCAGCACGTCGTGCAGGGTGAGCGCGCCGGGATGGTTGACGGCCGCCGCTGCGCGGGCACCCTGAACGATCCGGGACCAGCGCGCGGCGCGCTCGGTCTCGGGCTCGGCTTGCGGCTCGATCTCCTCGACCGCCACGGCACCGCCGGTGACCAGGTCGGTGGCTCGCAAGACGACGCCGGCCCGGCCCCGGCGCAGGGTGGCCTGGAGGGCATAGCGGTTGGCGATGAGCCGTTCGGGGGCTGCCTGCTCCATGATCGGAGCAGTACTCTACGACCTTTGGTCGGTCGGCCCAAACCTCTTCTGAACAGGCAAGACAACCCAAACCACCGCTGCGGGGACGATGGTACAGTCAAGGCCGCTGTGGTGCGGGCGTGTCGTCCGGGAGGTGACCTGCCGAGGATGCAGCGGCTCGGAACGCTCTATCGTGGCCGCGAGGGCATGTGGACCTGGGTCCTCCACCGGATCTCCGGCGTCGCCATTCTCTTCTACCTGTTCGCGCACGTGATGGACACGGCCCTGGTCAACGTCTCGCCCGAGGCATACAACCGCGTCATCGGCACCTACCGGACCCGGTTCGTCGGGTTGCTCGAGATCGGCTTGGCGGTGCTGGTGATCTTCCACGCGCTGAACGGCCTGCGGGTGATCCTGTTCGATTTCTGGTCCAAGGGCGTGGCCAGGCAGCGCCAGATGCTCTACGTCCAGGCCGTGCTGTTCGTGGCGCTGGCGGTCCCGCCGGTCATCGCCATCGGCGCCAAGGTCCTGCGGGGGGAGTGAGATGCGCGCCGACGTCGCCCCCACCCCCCTGCCCCGCTCCGCCGCCGGGCGCCGGCGGCGCAGCGACTACGAGCTCTACGCCTGGGTGTTCATGCGCGTCTCCGGCGTGCTGCTGGTGCTGCTGGTGCTCAGCCATTTCGCAATCATGCACGTGGTCGGCGGCGGCATCTCGCGGGTCGACTTCGCCTTCGTCTCCGGCCGCTGGTCCAACCCCTTCTGGCGGGTCTACGACTTCGCCATGCTGACGCTGGCCCTGCTGCACGGCGGCAACGGCCTGCGGGTGATCATCGACGACTACGCGCGCAGCGGCGCCCGGCGCCTGGCATACCAGAGCCTGAACCTCATCGTGGTCGGCCTCACCTGGGTGCTCGGGTCGCTGACGATCTTCACCTTCACCCCCAAAGGCTGACGTGGATGGCACAGCAGCACTCCTATGACGTGGTGATCGTCGGCGCGGGCGGCGCGGGGCTGCGGGCCGCGCTGGAGGCGTCCACCCGCGCCAGGACCGCGGTGCTGTCCAAGCTGTACCCGACCCGCTCCCACACCGGCGCCGCGCAGGGCGGCATGTGCGCGGCGCTGGCCAACGTCGAGGACGACAACTGGGAGTGGCACACCTTCGACACTACCGCTTCCCGCTAGGCACTAGCCATGCTAGGCTGTCTGGCGCAGCGGCATTGTGCGAAGGGAGCCGAACATGAAGATGTTCGCGTACCGCCGTCTCTCGCTGTACAAGGGCGGCGGCATGAGCCCAAGCTGCGAAATTCAGCTTGCCGAGTGCGAGGAGTACGCAGCCCAGCACGGCCACGAGATCGTCGGCGTCTTCACCGACGACGACACCTCGGCCTCGATCTACTCGACCAAGCCCCGCCTCGGCTACCTCCAAATGCTGGAGCGCTTGCGCCAAGGGGAGGCCGAGGGCGTGCTGTGTACCGAGATGTCACGCCTCTACCGCCGCCTTGAGGAGCTGCTTGAACTGATCCACCTGGCCGGCTCAACGAGCCTGCGCAAGATCGAGACGACGGACGAGACCGGCTACG
>WNFV01001266.1_pt1 | contig 65798 bp, 61 predicted proteins | sample 5400101 | NCBI WGS metagenome assembly WNFV01 (sample SAMN13153361, study PRJNA577476) | soil metagenome | isolation source: 115 cm soil or saprolite under grassland replicate 1 | place: USA:California | collected 2016-06-15
ACTGAGACAACGCAGCGTGAGCGGGTGCGGATCTACGCGACCGGATCCTGCGAGGGATTCGACAAGCTGCTGGAGTCGCTCGGAAACCACCCGGAGATCGAGCTCGTCGGCGCGAGTGTTTCCGTCGCCGACGGTGCCGGGGCGCTGGCCGGCGGGCACCTGGACGCCGCCCTCCACGCAACCAGGGGCTCCTCGTTGCCCGCAGACGAGCTTGCATCCATTCGCGAGCACACCCGGGCCCCGGTTCTGCTCGTCGCCTCGAACGGCGGTTCGGGGCTGCTCGAGCAGGCCCTCGACTCGAACGTCTCGGACGTTCTGCTGCTCCCACAGCTCGTCGAGAACGTCGTCTTCGCGATCCGCAAGTCGACGCATACGACGAGACGCCATCACGAGGCCGGCTCGGGTCGGCACGGGAAGATCGTGACCGTGTTCTCGCCCAAGGGCGGGACCGGCAAGACCGTCACGGCGACGAATCTCGCCGCTTCCTGTGCGAAGTACGAGGGGCGCAAGACGCTGCTCGTCGACCTCGACCTCCAGTTCGGCGACGCCGCGATCATGCTGGGCGTCGAGCCCGAGAAGACGATCTACGACCTGGTCGTCGCCCCGGGTGAGCTGGATACCGAGAAGCTCGCCGGCTATACGACGAAGCACGCGTGTGGGCTGGAGGTTTTGCCTGCACCGCTTCGGCCGGAGGATGCCGAGCTCGTGACTGAAGCGAAGCTCGGCCGGCTGCTCGAGGTTGCACGAGAGTCCTTCGACGTCATCGTCGTCGACACGTCCCCGTTCTTCCACGGGCCGATGCTGGCGACGCTCGACCGGACCGACGAGCTGCTGCTCCTCTGCTCGCTCGACGTGCCGACCTTGAAGAACCTGCGCCTGGCGCTGCAGACCCTCGACCTGCTCTCGTTCCCGAAGCAGCGCGTCCGCATCGTCCTCAACCGCTCGAACTCGAAGGTCGGCATGAAGCCGAACGAGGTCGAAGGCGCGCTGGGGATGAAGGTCGCGTTCGAGGTGCCGTCCGACCGGGCGGTGCCGCTGTCCGTGAACCGCGGCAATCCCGTCGTCCTCGCCGAGGAGGGTGCGGACGTCTCCAAGGCCATCAAGGCGATGGCGAGGGAGATCTTCCCCGCACCCAAGGAAGAGGGCAAGAAGCGGCGCTTCATGCCGGCATTGGCGAGGTCGTAAGCCATGGGCCTTCACGACCGTCTCAAGACCTCCAACGGGGTCGGCGGCGCCGCGTCCGCCGAGCTCCTGTCAGGCGGCTCGGCTCTCGAGGCGTCGAAGCAGACCATCGCGCAGGACCCGTACTCGGAGCTCAAGACCCGTATCCATCATGCGTGCATCGCCACGCTGGGCGCAGAGCTCTTCAAGCGGGAGGCGACCGGTGACCTGAACGAGCGCGTGACGCGTGCCGTCACGGAGCAGCTCGTGCTGGACCGGACGCCGCTGACGCGCGAAGAGCGGCGTCAGATCATCCGCGAGATCACCGACGACATCCTCGGCTATGGACCGCTGGAGCCGTTCCTTCGGGACGACTCCGTCACCGAGGTCATGGTCAACGCGCACGATCGGATCTACGTCGAGCGGCTGGGCAAGATCGAGCGGACGCACGCTGCGTTCGCCGACAACTCGCACCTGCTGCGCATCATCGACAAGATCGTGTCCCAGATCGGCCGGCGCGTCGACGAGTCCTCCCCGATGGTGGATGCCCGTCTGCCCGACGGCTCCCGCGTCAACGCGATCATTCCGCCGCTGGCCCTGAGAGGGCCGACGCTGACGATCCGGAAGTTCTCGCGCGACCCCTACACGATGAACGACCTGATCTCCTTCGGGTCGCTCTCGCCGAAGGCGGCGCAGTTCCTCGCCGCCTGCGTCAAGGGAAAGCTGAACATCCTCATCTCCGGCGGTACCGGCACCGGTAAGACGACGACCCTGAACGCGATGTCCGCGTTCATCCCCGGCGACGAGCGCATCCTCACGATCGAGGACGCGGCCGAGCTCCAGCTCCAGCAGGAGCACGTGATCACGCTGGAGTCCCGGCCGCCGAACATCGAAGGCCAGGGTGAGATCCGCATTCGCGAGCTCGTCCGAAACGCACTGCGGATGCGCCCCGACCGGATCATCGTCGGCGAGGTCCGCGGCCCGGAGACGCTGGACATGCTGCAGGCGATGAACACGGGCCACGAAGGCTCGCTGACGACGATTCACGCGAACTCGCCACGTGACGCGCTGTCCCGTCTGGAGACGCTGGTCCTCACTGCCGGCGTCGAACTGCCCCTGCGGGCGATCCGCGAGCAGGTCTCGAGCGCATTCGACCTGCTCGTGCAGATCACACGTCTCGTGGACGGCTCCCGCCGGATCTCGCACATCACGGAGGTGCTCCGGATGGAGTCCGACGTGATCGCGTTGCAGGACATCTTCCTCGCGAAGCCGCCGGACGAGCAGTCCGCCAGCGCCGGGGCCGTGCGACTGCTATCGCCGCTGAGCTGCTCGGGGCTGAAGCCGAACTTCCTCGAGAAGATGGCCGCGAACGGCGTCGTTCTCCAGCCGAGCTTCTTCAACACGGACGACTCGGATGCGCCCGCGGTGGGCGTCGGTCACCAGGCCTCGAAGTTCAAGGGAGCGTTTCAATGAGAGCGAGCAGGCTTCTGCTCGCGGCGATCGCGCTCATCGCCCTCATCCTGCCGGCCGCCACCGGAGCCGCCGTGCAGCTCCGAGGCGTCGAGACGAGTGCGTATCCCACGATCCGTGGGTCGGTCGTCTCCACGGCGGGCGCAAAGATCCTGCCCGTCCTCTCCGAAAACGGTTCCCCCGTGGCGGGGCTGCAGCTGCAGAATCTCGGCCGCGCGAAGGCGATCGTGCTCGCAGTCGACCGGTCGCAGTCGATGCATGGTGCTCCGCTCGCCAACGCATCGGAGGCAGCCCGCTCGTTCGTCGCTGCGAAGCAGGCGGCGGACGAGGTGTCCGTCGTCGCGTTCGGCTCGCGGGCAGCCGCGCTCTCCCCGTTCTCCACCGCTGCGCCCGACGGCGACGGGGCCCTGTCGCGTCTGACCGTCGACTCCGCTCGGGGAACGGCGCTCTACGACAGCGTCATGCTCGCAGCGCGGCTCGCGGCCGCGAATCCCCTGCCCGGACGCGTGATCATCGTGCTCAGCGACGGAGCCGACAACGCGAGCAAGCGCTCGCTGCAGCAGGCAATCGCGGCCGCACATGCGGCGAACGCCGCCGTGTACACGATCGGCATCGAAGGCGAAGGTTTCACGGCGGCACCGCTCGAGGAGCTCTCGAGCGCGACCGGGGGTCAGTACTACGGAGCATCTTCGTCGGCCGGTCTCAAGTCGGTGTACGGCACGATCGCGGAGACACTCAAGCGCACGTGGCGCGTCCAGTACGTCACCGCCGCGCGTCCCGGCGATCGCATCCGGCTCGAGGCCTCCGTCATCGGTGAAGGAACAGCCGCGCAGCGCGTGGCGATTCCGCGCGGAATGGGCTCGGCCGCTCCGGCCGAGCCGTCGAAGCTCGTCCCGAAGGATGCGTACGGGCCGGGGGGCCCTCTGGGTCTCGCCGGGCTGGTCGCGGCCCTCGTGTTGCTGGCCTCTCTGTTCTTCTTCAAGGGAGCCCGCGGCTCGTGGGTGCGGAGCCGCATCGCGGTTCACATCGGCGAGTCCCGCGGCAACACGAAACAGCAGCGGAAGCAGCGCCGTTCGGCGATGCTCGCGTCAGTCTTCGCTGCGACCGAGCGCCTGCTTGGAAATCTCAAGCACTGGCGGCGGGTCGGCCGCATGCTCGAACGCGCGGACGTTCCGCTCAAGACCGTGGAGTTCTTCTGGATCGTCATCGGTTCGGCGGTGGGCTTCGCGGTGCTCTCCACGCTCTTCGGCCTGGCACCGCCCGTAACGATGCTCGGCATGGTGGCGGCGGCCTTGCTGCCGTTTGGATGGGCCTGGCGGAAGATGCGCAAGCGAGTGCGGGCGTTCGAGGATCAGCTGCCGGATCTCCTGATGACGATCGCGGCATCCCTGAAGGCGGGGCATTCGTTCAAGCAGGGCCTCCAGGCCGTCGTCGACGAGGGCCACCCGCCTGCAAGCGTCGAGATCAAGCGTGTGCTGACGGAGACGTCGCTCGGGCGGCCGATGGACGACGCACTCGCCGAGATGGCCGAGCGACTCGGCTCCAAGAACTTCGAGTTCACGATCACGGCCGTGACGATCCAGCGTCAGGTCGGCGGCTCGATGGCGACGCTGTTCGACATGGTCGCCGACACGGTGCGTCAGCGGCAGCAGTTCGCGCGCAAGGTCAAGGCGCTCACGGCGATGGGACGCATGTCCGCGTACACGCTCGTAGCGATCCCCTTCCTGCTCGCGGGAGGCATCACGCTCATCAACCACGACTTCATGCATCCGCTCTACCACACCCACGCCGGCCAGATGCTGATGCTTCTCGGCCTCGGAATGATGTCCATTGGTTCCCTGATCCTCAAGAAAATCGTCTCCTTCAGAGGTTGATGCCATGCTCCTGATCATCGCCATCGCAACCGTCGGTGCCGCCGCGTTCTACTTCGCGGAGCTCGCAACGTCACCGATGCGCACACGCAGAAATCTGGTTCACCGGGCCGCGAACTACGGGCGGACCCGCACCATCAGCGGCAAGGAGCTGCCCCGGTTCCGCGAGCGAGCGCTCGAGCCCTTCCTGGCCAAAGCGGCGCGGCTGATGCTGCGCGTCAACCCGCGGACGACGGTCGAGTCGGTCTCGGCGCGTCTGATGGCGGCCGGCATGCGCAAGACCTCGCCGACCACCATCATCGCGTCGAAGGGGATCCTTGGTCTCGGAGGCTTCGTCTTCGGAATCGTCCTCGGCGGTGCAGCGGCGCCCAAGATGGCGATCCTGTGGGGGCTGGGAATGGGGCTCTTGGGCTTCATCGCGCCCAGCGCCTACTTGAACGGCCGCGTCCAGCGGCGGCAGACCGCCGTCGCCCAGGAACTGCCGGACGCGCTCGACCTGCTCTCGGTCAGCGTCGAGGCCGGCCTCGGCTTCGACGGCGCGGTCCAGAAGCTGACCGAGCACATGGAGGGGCCGCTGATCGAGGAGTTCGAGCTGGCGCTGGGCGAGATGCGCATCGGCGAAGGCCGCCAGGAGGCGCTCAGGAAGATGGCCGAGCGCAGCGCATCGCCGGAGATGTCGAGCTTCGTGCGCGCGATCATCCAGGCGGACCAGCTCGGTATCTCGCTCGGCCGCATTCTGCGCATCCAGGCGGGCGACACGCGGCTCAAGCGGCAGATGCTGGCGGAGGAGAAGGCGATGAAAGCACCGATCAAGATGCTTTTCCCGACGGTGGTCTTCATCTTCCCGGCCATGTTCATCGTCATCCTGGGGCCGGCCTTCCTCAACATCGCCAAGGTCTTCACGCTCTAGGAGCGGGATGTCGGTGACCGAACACGGCAGCATCGAGGGCGGTTTCGGCTCCGGCCTGAGGGCGAAGCTCGAGGCAAAGGACCAGCCGGAGCCTCGCTCGCCCGGCGAGGCGATCGCGGCTGCCGCCGATCCCGACAGCCGTGACGTCGAGGCGCTCCGTCTCGAGCTGAGCGCCTCGCTCGCGCGCGAGCAGGACCTGCGGGCGTCGCTGCACGATCACGCCGACACTTCCGGTCGCGAGGTCCACCTCGAGCAAGAGCTGACCGAGCAGTCGGCAGCGCTCGATCGCCGAGCAGCTGCGCTGGCGGCGACCGAAGCGGAGCTCGAAGAGCGAGAGCGCAAGATGGCCCAGCGGCTCGTCGAGCTCGACGGCCTCCTCGAGCTGAAGGAAGAGCTGGCCGAGTCCGAAGCGAAGCTCGTCGAGCGAGAGCAGCTGATCGAGCTCAAGGTGCACGAGCTCAAGACGGGCGACGAGGAGCGTGCGGCCGCCGCGAAGGAGCTGAAGGAGACGGCTGAGGATCTCGCCAGGCGCGAGAACGAGCTCGCCCGGTCCGAGGCGCGCGTCTCCAGCGGGCTTCGGGAGACGGAGGAACGCCACGAGAAGTTGATGCGTTCGTTGACGGAGAGCGAGGAAAACGCTCGGGCGAAGGAGGACCAGGTGCGGGCGCTGGAGAAGGCGCTCGCCGAGCGGGAGGCGACACTCGCGGCGGCGGAGCGTGATGCGACGCAAGCCCGAGTTCAGCTCGAGGCGCGTGAGAAGGTGCTCGACAAACGCGAGGCTGAGCTCGCGGGCAACAGCGGCAGGGACGAGGAACAGCTCGTCGCGCGCGCGCGCGAGCTCGACCAGCGCGAGCTGGAGCTCTCGGCCCGGGCCAGCGAGCTCACCGCGCGGATGGAGCAGCTGCAACACATGGCTCAGGAGCGGAACGCGGTTGCGAACGACGCCCTCGCACGGCTTTCGACCATCGACCAGCGCGAGGCGGAGCTGATCGCCCGCGAAGCCGAGTTCCACCGCCAGGAGGCGGCGCTTCGCCGGGCGGCGGAAGAGGCCCGCAAACCCGAGGTCGACGAGCTGGCCGAACGCCGGTTGAAGCAGCGCGAGGACGAGCTCGGCTCACGCGAGGGCGCGCTCAACAAGGCGGAGCAGGCGATCCTGGCATCGCGGAGCCGGTACGAGGGCAAGGAGAAGGCACTCGACGAGCGCGAGAAGGTTCTTGCCGCCCGGGCGAAGGAGCTCGAGGAGCGCGAGGCCGCGTTGAACCTCCGCGAGGCACAGCTCGAGGCGGAGTTCGAGGTGCGCGAGCAGCGGCTCGAGCAGCGGGAGAAGGCCGGTGCCGAGCTCGAAGCGCAGCTGTCGACCCGCGAGAGCGACCTCTCCATGTACGTCGCGCAGCTCCAGGAGAACTTCGACCGCCGCGAGGCCGAATGGTGGTCGAAGCAGCTCGGCGGCAAGGCCGAACAGCCCCCGGCCGCGTAGGCACGCGTCACAATCCCCGCCATGGCCTCGACGCTCAGCGATCGTGAGCTCGTCGCGCGCTGCCGCGCGGGCGATCAGCAGGCGTGGGCCGAGCTCGTCGAGCGATTCTCCCGCTACGTGTACGCCATCTCCGTCCAGGGCTTCCGGCTCCCGGAGAGCGACGCGGAAGACGTGTTCCAGGAAGTGTTCGCACGCGCGTACCAGCATCTCGAGAGCCTCAGGGACGACGCCGCCGTCCGGCCCTGGCTCGCCCAGCTGACACGGCGGCTCTGCATCGACCGGCTGCGGGCGGCGGCCCGCGAGCGCCCGGCCTCCGAGGACGAGCTCGTTCCTGTCGGCTCGGACGAGACCCTGACGCGGCTCGACGAGGCGCTCACGGTGCACGAGGCGCTCGCCGAGACGCCGGAACACTGTCGCGAGATCCTCGACCGCTTCTTTGCCAGGGACGAGAGCTACAAGACGATCGGCGACGCCCTCGAGCTCCCCTCCGGGACGATCGCAAGCCGCATCTCCCGGTGTCTCGCGCGTCTGCGGGAGCTCCTCGAGGGAAGAAACGAGAACCCTCAGGCGTCTGGTTCACGATGACCGCTTTCGACGAAGAGCGCCTCGCGCGCCTGATCCGGTCGCTTCCGCCGGCGCCGGAGGCTTGGGTGCGCGCCGCGCAGGAGCTGCCGCTCGTCCGGCCCGAGCTCGACGACATCGTCGCGCGCGCCGAAGCGGATGCTGAGTTCCGCGCGCGCCTGGTCGCCGACCTGGAGGCGGCGCTCGAGGCAGAGGGCTACGAACGGGACCCGGCCGTCGTCGAAGCGTTGAGGGTGCGTTTCAAGGCCAAGTAACGAGCACAATCCCCGCATGGCTTTGCTGGACCTACGGCTGCGGGAGTTTCTGGACGAGGTCGCAGCCGAAGGACGGACGCCGGGCGGCGGGACGGTTGCGGCCCTGGTGACGGCCGCGGCGGCCGGACTCCTCGCCAAGGTCGCGCGGGCCTCGAAGGGCGCCTGGCCCGATGCGGCCGGGATCGCGGCTCAGGCGGTATCCCTCCGTGACCGCGCAGCGCCGCTCGCACAGGTGGCCGCCGATGAATACGTGGCGGCCCTCCGGGCGCGCGAGGAAACCGGTGAGGGGTCGGTCGAGCGGCGTGACTTCGCCCTCGGGCGTGCCTACGCGCGGGCCGCGGAACCGCCCCTGCGGATCGTCGAGGCGGCGGCCGACGTCGCTCACCTGGCCGTCGCGGTCGCGCGACACGGCGAGCCGAGTCTCCGCGCCGACGCCGTCGCGGCGGGAGCGCTCGCGGCCGGAGCAGCGCGCGCTGCTACCGAGCTGGTCGCGGTGAACCTCACGGCGTCCGCCGGCGACGAAAGGGTGCTGCGCGCGCGGGCGTTGACGGAGGAAGCCGCCCGCGCCGCCGAGGAGGCGCGGGCGGCTCAGGAGTAGATCAAGCGGCGTGTACCGCCGGCCGACCCCGTGATCGCTCGGCGCGCGACGGCAACTGCCCCTCTCAGCGCCGCCACCCGCACCCGTTCCGACGTGTCCGTGGCCTCGTCGCGGACGCTACGGGCAGGCCGCTGCCTCGTTGCCTCGCGAATGAGGTCCGCATGACGGGCTCGGGCGATCTCTTGATGGGACTGCGGAAACACTCCATCCACAAGACGGCCGCAGGCGCCGTCTTCTTCCCGGACCAGAAGGCGGTCTCTAAGAACTCGTACGCTTCCTCAATGGGTGAGGCGCTGCTGGCGGCTGCGTGCTGATGAGCGTGGAAGGAGAACCCCTTCCCGCCTGGAGCCTGCCCGCAGAGGCCGTGGAGAGGATCGCGCTGCCCGAGCAATGGCCCGGCCAGATCACGCGCGAGTGGGCGTGGGGCGGAGCGACCGGGGCCGGGGTGCGGGTCTGTGTCCTCGACAGCGGCGTCGAAGCCGGGCATTCGCTCGTCGGCGACGTCCAGCAGTCCGTCGCGATCTCGCTCGAAGGCGGGGATGTGATCGTCGAGGAGCACGACACCGCAGGAGACCTCTGCGGACACGGGACCGCCTGCGCCGGCGTCATCCGCTCGCTTGCGCCCGAGTGCGAGCTGGCGAGCGTGCGCGTCCTCGGCGCAGGCTTCACGGGGAGCGGAACGGTGCTGCTGGAGGGTCTGCGCTGGGCGATCGAGCAGGACTTCGACGTGATCAACATGAGCCTCTCGACGACGAAGCAGAAATTTGCGACTCTTCTGCACGAGCTTGCCGACAGCGCATACTTCCGCCGCACGATGCTCGTCGCTTCCGCGCACAACATGCCGGTGGAGAGCTATCCGTGGCGGTTCTCGAGCGTGATCTCGGTCGGCAGTCACGAGCAGGCCGACCCCTTCGCGTACTACTACAACCCGACTCCGCCTGTGGAGTTCTTCGCGCGCGGGGTCGACGTCGAGGTCGCCTGGACCGGCGGCGGTCGCGTCGTGTGCACGGGAAACAGCTTCGCGACACCGCACATCGCCGGGATCGCGGCGCTCATCCTCTCGAAGCATCGGGAGCTGACCCCGTTCCAGCTGAAGAGCGTCCTCTACCTGACGGCGACGAACGTCGGAGGCCACTCGTGACCGACGAGCTGCGTGCCGCGGTGGCGGCGGGCGTCCTCGGCGCGGCCGAGAGTTACCGCGGACTGCTGCAGTCCATCGTCGAGGTCGCACGCGCGATCTTCAAGGCCAGGGCGTCGTCGATCTTCCTGCTCGACGAGGAGAGCGACGAGCTCGTGTTCGAGGCGGTCGCGGGCGAGGGCTCGGAATCTCTCGTCGGCCGGCGGTTTCCTTCGAGCACGGGCATCGCGGGATTCGTGCTGGTCAGCCGCCAGCCGCTCGTGATCGAGGACGTCCTCGCGGATCCGCGGTTCTCCCGCGAGACGGCCGAGAGCACCGGGTTCGTCCCGAAGGGACTGATGGCGGCGCCGTTGCTCCATGAGGAGCGCGCGCTCGGGGTGCTCGAGGTCCTCGACCGGCCCAAGGAGGCGAGGTTCACGCTCGCGGAGATGGAGCTGCTCGGCCTCTTCGCCAATCAGGCCGCGATCGCGCTCGATCTCCTGCAGCGTGCGCGGCGGGCGCAGTCGGCGCTGGCCGGCGACGGCGAGCTCGCCGTGGTCGCACGTATCGCCGAGGCGCTCGAGCGGCGCCGGGAGGAAGGCGTAGAGGACAGCGCCTTCCGCCTGCTCGCCGAGCTCGAAAGGCTCCTCTAAACAGCGAAGCCCGGGCACTGCCCGGGCTTCGTGAAATTCAGCGGACGCGAGCGGACCTAGCTCTCCTTGTGCTTCGCGGCCCGCCTCATGTGTGCCTCGACATCGTCGGACTCTTCGGAGCTGGGCTCCTCGGTGGCGTTGGCCTTCCGCCTGTGGGCCTCGACGTCCTCGGTCTCGTCCTTGGCCTCTTCCTGCTCGAAGCGCTCCTCAGACATTGAACTCCTCCTTCCGGAAGGGACACGGCGGGTTCGCCGCTTTCGAGTACTAGACGGGCTGATCACAGGGAATCTTCCCCCCTCCTCTTCAAATACTCAAGCGGGGCTGCCATTGTCCGCCGCGTGAGAGGGCTCCTGAGGCAGCTGGCCGAGTCTGGAGCAGCGTTCCGCGACGTCTTTCGCAACCCCGCGCTGCGGAGGGTCCAGCTCGCATGGGCGGCCTCGATCCTCGGAACGTGGGCCTACGGGATCGCCGTTGTCGTCTACGCCTACGAGCACGGCGGCGCGACGGCCGTCGGCGTCGTCGGCCTGGCGCGCTGGGTCGCGGCGGCGGCCGCGTCACCGTTCGCGGCGCTGCTGGGAGACCGGTACGACCGACGGCTGGTGATGGTTTCCTCCGACCTCGCGCGCGTGCTGCTGATCGGGGGCGCCGCGGTCGCAGCCTTTGCCGGTGCGCCGCCGATCGTCGTCTACGTCCTCGCCGGGCTCGTGGGAGTCGCCGCGACGGCGTTCCGGCCGGCGGAGGCGGCGCTCATCCCGACGCTGGCGCGCACCCCGGAGGAGCTGACCGCTGCGAACGTCGCTTCCAGCACGATCGAGAGCGTCGGCATCTTCGGCGGCCCCGCGCTCGGCGGCCTGCTGCTCGCCACCACCGGTCCGGGGACGGTCTTCGTCGTGACCGCCGGCCTCCTGCTCTGGTCGGCGTTCGTCGTCGCCGGGATCCGGCCGGTTGCGGAGCCGAAGCCCATGGAGCGAGAGGCCGTCTCGGTCCTCGAAGAGCTTCTCGCCGGCTTCCGGACGATCGCGCGCGAGCGGCGACTGCGCCTGCTCGTCGGACTCTTCTCCGCACAGACGTTCGTCGACGGAATGCTCAACGTCCTCATCGTCGTCGTGGCGTTGAAGCTGCTCGACACGGGCACGGCCGGCGTCGGCTTCCTGAACTCGGCCGTCGGCGTCGGCGGCCTGCTCGGCGCCCTCGCGGCCGCGGCGCTCGTCGGCCGGCGGCGCCTGGCCGCCGACTTCGGGCTCGGCATCTTCATCTGGGGCGTGCCGATTGCGCTCGTCGCCGTGTGGCCGAACCAGGTCTTCGCCCTTGTCCTGCTCGGCATCGTCGGCATCGGCAACACGCTCGTCGACGTCTCTGGGATGACCCTGCTGCAGCGTGCCGCTCCCGACGAGGTGCTCGCGCGTGTCTTCGGCGTGCTCGAAAGCCTGCTGCTCCTGACGATCGGGCTCGGCGCTCTCGTCGCGCCGCTGCTCTTGAACTGGCTCGGCACGCGGGGCGCGCTGATCGTTGCGGGCGCGCTTCTGCCGCTGCTCGTCGTTCCCGCCTGGCCGCACCTCAACGCGCTCGACCGTGCCGCCGTGATACCGGCCGAGCGGCTCGAGCTCATCCGGTCGAACGCCATCTTTGCGCCGCTGCCGCCCTCGACCCTCGAGCAGCTGGCGGAGGCCCTGGACGACGTGCAGGTCGAGGCCGGCCAGGAGGTCGTGCGGCAGGGAGAATCGGGCGACCGCTTCTATCTCGTCCGCAACGGGACGCTCGACGTCTCCGTCGACGGGCGCTCGACGCAGTCACTCGGCGCGGGCGATTCGTTCGGCGAGATCGCGCTTCTACGAGACGTCCCGCGCACCGCGACGGTGACGGCGCGAACGGACGCGCTGCTCTACGCGCTCGAGCGCAACGCCTTCATCCCTGCCGTCACCGGTTTCGGCCCGAGTCTTTCCGCCGCGGAAGCGGTTATCGGGATGCGGCTCGGGCCGGGGCGGGCCGGGCTCGTGCGCGCGTAGCGGACTCCTCGATGACCAGCGTGCGCGCGTCCGCGTCGACGGTCGCGGTCACGCCCAGCGGAATCGTGCAGAGGTGGTCGCCGTGTCCGAGCGGCAGGTTGAAGACGATCGGCACGCCGAGCGGCTCCAGATGGTGCTCGAACACGTCTTCCATCGAGCGGCTGCGCAGCCAGGGCTCGGGCTGCCGCCACTCTTCGCACTTGTACATCTCGCCGATCGCCGCGCCGGCGAGGCGATCGAGCTTTCCGGCATTCCGCAGCTGCGTGAGGATCCCGTCCACATACGAGGGCGGGCAGTGCACGTCCTCGAAGAAGAGGATGCAGCCGTCGAGCTCGATCTCCCACGGCGTGGCCAGGGTCTCGCGGAGGAGCCAGAGGCAGCCGCCGACGAGCGGCGCCGTAGCGCGGCCCGCGCCGATCGCGCCGATGTACGGATCGTCGGGCCTCGCCGGCACCTCGCCGAGAGGCTCCGATTCGGTGAGCGCCCGCAGAAACCGCTCCCTCGACCAGTCGCCTCGTTTCGAGCTGCCCATCGAGGTGAAGCCCGGGCCGTAGAAGGTGACGAGCCCGGTGCGCTGACGGATCGCGACGTGCAGCGCGGTGACGTCGGAATATCCCACGAGCGCCTTCGGGCTCGCTTCGATCACGTCGTAGTCCAGATAGGGAACGGCCTGTGACGCGCCGTAGCCGCCGCGCAGCAGCTGGACCACGTCGACCTCGGAGTCGGCGAAGAGGGCGTTGAGGTCCTCCGCGCGCGCCCGGGCGTCACCCGCGACGTAGTCGTCCCGCGCGTGCACGCCGGGAGCGAGCTTGACGCGGTAGCCGCGCTGCTCGTACCAGCGCACCGCCCGGTCGAGCTCTGAGCTGTTCTCGAACGGGCTCGACGCGGCGGCGACGCCGATCGTCCCGCCGGCAGGAAGTGGTGCTGGTTTCATGCCGGCGATCCTACGCGCCGCGAGACGACGCGACTACGGCCGCCAGGCCAGGACGAGCGAGCCCGAGGCGCCGCCGTAGCCGTCCACCGCGATCGAATACGTCGTCTGGGCGTACGCGGTGAACTTGACGCGACTCGTGTAGACACCATCTGCAGCGTCGTTGTTGGCGGCGACCCGACTCAGCGCCGAGACGCTCGATCCGCGGTAGATGCCGAGCAGCGTGTTGAAGCTGGAGCCGGTCGTCTCGAACCAGTACGTTCCTGTCGCCGGCGCCGTCCAGCGATACCAGACGGAATGACCACCCGAATAGCCGGCGTGGGCCGGTTCGCCGGGCTCCTTGGTCGCATAGAGGGTCGTCCCCGAGACTTTTCCGCTCGAGCCCACGATCGCCTGCGCCGCCGCGAAGGGATCGTTTGTCGGCGCAAGCGAGATCGTCCAGGTGCGGCTTGCGGGGGTGGGGTCGACGTTGCCGGCGGGGTCGAGCGCGCGCACGAGGAACGTGTGGGAGCCGGTCGTCAGGCCGCTGTAGCTCTGCGGAGTCGAGCAGGAGGTGTAGGCAGCGGCGTCGAGCGAGCATTCGAAGCTCGCGGGTTCGTCGGCCGAGAACGAGAAGCTCGCCGACGTCGCCGGCGTGGTGCCGCTCGGCCCGTCCGTGATCGTCGTCTCGGGTGGTGTGCTGTCGACGACCGTCCAACTGGTGAAGGCGGGAGTGGCATCGGTGTTGCCAAGCGCATCCGTGGCGCGCACCGAGAACGTGTGCGAGCCGGGCGCGAGCTTCGAATAGGAGGTGGGTGACGCGCAGGAAGCGTAAGCCGCCCCGTCGAGGCTGCAGGCATACGTCGTGTCGCTCTCGGTCGAGCCGAACCAGAAGGAGACGTCCTGGCCGGAAAAGCCTGACGGGCCGGAGGTGATCACGGTGTCCGGCGGGGTCGTGTCGACCGTGATCGTCACCGGTGCAGACGTGCCGACGTTGTGCGCAGCATCCGAAGCGCGAGCAGTGATCGTGACGGGACCATTCGTCGTCCCCGCGTTCCACGTGAACGTGTATGGCCGGTACGCCTTGGAACCGACGAATGTGCCGTTGACCAGAAAGTCGATCTTGCCGAAGCCGACGTCGTCGCTCGCAGTCGCCGAAAATGTGACCGAAGAGCCGACGATCGTGCCGTCGGCCGGCCCGGTCAGCGTTACCGCCGGTGCGGTCGCGTCAGGGCATGTCGTAAGCGTCCCCGCACGTGCAGCCGCGGCGGCGTCGCGGATGCGCGGCAGCGACGATTTCGCGGTGTCGTCGGCGTAGTACGGGCCGGACTGCCAGGCGGCGAGGGCGGACTCGTCGCTGACGTGGAAGACCAGGATGCCGATCACGTTGGGCTGGCAGGTGACGAGCTTGAACGCTTCCTCGTAGGACGCGCCCTGCCAGGCTTCGTCGACCGGACGCGTCGAGGTGGGTTCCGTGCCGGTGTAGACGGAAGCTTTTGCGGCCGGGATGATCGACTCGACTCCGTACTCGCCGTACAGGATCGGCAGCGAGGATCCCCGCTGGGCCGTGCCGTCGAAGGCCGCGCCGAGACTGGAGACGAGCTTCGCGTAGTCCGGCACCGAGATCGTCTTTGAGTTCGGGTGCTCGAAGCTTGGCGAAAGCGAGGAATGGTCCTCGTAGACGTGCATGTCGAAAATGTCCATCAGAGGTGTCGCGCGGCCGCTCGCGCGATAGGCGGCGCCGACGTCCTGGATGAACGTGACGGGCGAGTGGGTCGGACGCGTCGAGGTGGCACTGTCCTCGCCCCGCGGCGCCAGCGCACCGCCGATGATGATCGCATCGGGCCGTGCCGCCTTGACGGCGTCGTACGTCTCGGCGAGGAGCGAGAGGTATGCGGGCGCGGCGGCATCGCTGCCGTCGGAATTGAACTGCGGCATCCAGTACCGGTTGAGATTCGGCTCGTTCCCGACGACGAACCGCTGGACGGCGGGGAGGCCGCGCACGACGGCTGTCGCGAACTGGACGAACTGTGCGCGGAGCTCGGGCGTGTTCGGGGTCGAGCTGGAACCGACGTTGTAGATCGCGATGATCGGGTCGATCCCTGCGGCGCGGGCTGCGGCCGCAGCGTTCTGTGTGTTCAGCAGCTCGCCGGCGCTGGGCGCCGTCTGACCGCTCGACCACTGGAGCGTCATGCGAACCGTGTCGAACCCGGCCAGCTTCGCGAGGCTCATCTTGGCCGCAGGGTCGCCCCATTTGGCCGCGTCCTCGACGGCGCCGATCTTCATGCCAGCACCGCCGCCGAATGCGGCGGATGTGAACGCAAGCGCCGCGAGCAGCGCACCGAAGACCGCTTTCAGACCCCTGAGCACGACGTCCCCCTGACGAACCGCAGTGAAAGAGGGCGGCAAAGTAGCAGGAAAGTGCGGCCGGGGGGCCGCCTGGCCTCGAGCTACTCGGGCTTGGGCGTCAGTCGAGCTTCGCCATCACGTGCTTGATCTGGGTGTAGTCCTCCAGCGAGTAGGTGGAGAGATCCTTGCCGTAGCCGGACTGCTTGTAGCCGCCGTGCGGCATCTCGCTCACCAGCGGGATGTGGTCGTTGATCCAGACCGTCCCGAACTGGAGCTTGCGCGCCGCATTCAAGGCTCGGCCGACATCCCGTGTCCACACCGACGCGGCCAGACCGTAAGGGACGTCGTTCGCCCATTCGATCGCCTGATCGTCGGCGGCGAATCGCTGGACGGTCACGACGGGGCCGAAGACCTCCCGCTGCACGATCTCGTCCTCCTGGCCGACGTCTACGAGGACCGTGGGCTTCACGAAGAAGCCGCGGTCTCCGTCGGAATTGCCGCCGGTGAGAACCGTGGCGCCCTTCGCGCGCTCCAGGAAGCCCAGCACGCGCTCCTGCTGCGCCTGGGAGATCACCGGGCCCATCTCGATCTCGTCCCCTTCCGCCGGATCGCCGACGTGCAGCGACTCGACCGCCGGAACGAGCTCTTCGAGCAACCGGTCGTAGATCTTCGGTCCGGCGACGACACGCGAGGCCGCGGTGCAGTCCTGCCCGGAGTTCCAGTAGCCGCCGATCTTGATCCCCGCGGCCACGGCCGCCGGGTCGGCGTCGTCGAAGACGAGCACCGGGGCCTTCCCGCCCAGCTCGAGGTGTACGCGCTTCAGGTTGTCCGCCGCCGTGCGCGCGATGATCTTTCCGGTCTCGACGTCGCCGGTCAGCGACACGAGGCGCACCTCCGGATGCTTGACGATCGCCTCGCCTGCCGGGACGCCGTCTCCGGTGACGACGTTGAGGACGCCCGGCGGAAGAATCTCGGCAGCGAGCTGCGCAAACCGCAACGTCGTCAGCGGCGTCTGCTCGGACGGCTTCAGGACCTGCACGTTGCCGGCGGCGAGCGCGGGCGCGACCTTCCAGACCGCCATCATCAGCGGGTAGTTCCAGGGCGCGATCCCGCCGACGACGCCGATCGGCTCGCGCCGGATCCAGGACGTGTACCCGCGCATGTACTCGCCGGACGACTTTCCTTCGAGCACGCGTGCCGCGCCGGCGAAGAACCGCAGATTGTCGGCGCAGACCGGCATCTCGTCCTTCGCGTAGGACAGCGGCTTGCCCACGTTCCGCGACTCGAGCTCAGCGAGCTCGTCCGCGTGCTCGTCGATCGCCGCCGCGAGCTTCAGCAGTGCCTCGGCGCGCTCGCCGGGGGTCGTCTCGAGCCATTCCGGCAACGCCTTCTTCGCCGCCTGCACGGCCCGGTCGACATCCTCGGCGCCGGCCCGTGGCACCTCGGCGATGACATCGCCGCTGGCGGGGTTCAGGACCTCCATCGTCTCGCCGCCTGCCGCATCCACCCATTCGCCGCCGATCCAGTTCTGGAGCTTCGTCACGGTGCTCATCTCAGCCTCCTCATCTCCGACGCAGGATTCCAGTATCGCGTGTCAGCCGCTGCGCGATCGTCACCGGCACCACCGTCACCGCGATGACGACGAAGACGACCGCGTTCACCTCCGGGAGCTGCTGGCCCAGGCGGATGTTCCCGAAGATCCACAGTGGCAAGGTGTTCTGCGCGCCCGCGGTGAAGGTCGTCACGATCACCTCGTCGAACGAGAGGGCGAACGCGAGCAGCGCCCCTGAGATCAGGGCGGTCGACAGAACGGGGAAGGTGACGTAGCGGAAGGTCTGCCACCCGTCCGCTCCGAGGTCCATCGACGCCTCCGTGAGCGAGGTCGCCGTGCGCCGCAGTCGCGCGACGACGTTGTTGAAGACGATCACGATGCAGAAGGTGGCATGGCCGATCACGATCGTCATGAGCGAGAACGTGATCGCTCCGAAGGAGAAGAACGACGCCAGCGCGATGCCGGTGATCACCCCGGGTAGCGCGATCGGCAGGACGAGCACGAACGAGACCGTGTCGCGCCCGAAGAAGCGGTACCGGGCGACCGCGAACGCCGCCATCGTGCCGAGCAGAAGGGCGATGCCGGTCGCGGCGAGCGCCGCCTTCACGGAGAGCCACAGCGCCGCGCGTGCCTCCGCGTCCTCCCAGGCGACGCGAAACCACTTGAACGTGAAGCCGGCGATCGGCCAGCCCTGGATGTTGGACGAGTTGAACGCGTAGACGCAGATGATCGTCAGGGGGATCCAGAGGAAGAGGACCACCAACAGCGTCCACGCGCCGAGTCCGAATCTGGCGGCACGCGTCTCCATCTACAACGCTTCGAAGGCTCCCGTGCGACGCGCGAGCACGAGGTAGACGGCCATGACAGCGAGCGGGATCGTCGCGTACGCGGCGGCGAAAGGAAGGTTGTACGAGAGGCCGAGCACGTTCCGATACACGACGTTGCCGATGAACTGGGTGTTGCCGACGAGGATCGGCGTGATGTAGTCGCCGAGCGTCAGCGAGAACGTGAAGATCGAGCCGGCGATCACTCCGGGGAGCGCGAGCGGGAGGACGATCCGGCGAAATGTCGTCCAGCCCTTTGCGCCGAGGTCGCGCGACGCCTCGAGGTACGAGTCCGGAATCCGCTCGAGCGCCGCGTAGACGGGCAGGATCATGAACGGCAGCCAGACGTACGAGAAGACGATCCACATCGCCGTGTTCGAGTAGGCGACGCCCGTCGTGGGTAGCCCGAGCTTGCCGAGCGACCAGTTCAGCGCGCCGTCGTGCGCGAGGATGAGCCGCCAGGCGTAGATGCGCGCGAGATAGCTCGACCAGAGAGGCAGCAGGACGAGCACGAACAGGAATGTCCGCGTCCGCGGCTTCGCGATCCGCGCCATGAAGTATGCGAACGGGAAGGCCAGCAGCGCATCGGTCAGCGTCACGAGCGCGGCGATCCCGATCGTCCGGTAGGCGATGTGCCGGTAGGTCGGGTTGCTGAAGACCTCGCGGAAGTTGTCGAGGTTCCAGACGTGGACGATTTTCCCGGTGAAGGCGTCGAGGCCCCAGAAGGCCGAGATGAACAGGACGGCGAGCGCCGCCAGGTAGAGCAGGAAGAACCACGCGAGTGGCGGGCCGAGCAGCCCGGCAATGCGCAGCCACGGCCTACGCCAGAGAGCTGCCGAGAGACGACGGCGGGCCGTCCCGGAAGGAGGGCCCGCCTCGTACGCCTCGACGGACAAGGGCTAGCTCAGCCCTTGATCTCGGTCCACGCCTGCTGCCACTTGTTGTAGTCCATGCACTCGTTCTTGCCGTCGCCGCAGTCCGCCGTCGGCGTCTTCCAGAACTTGATCTGGTTGAAGTAGGACGTCGGTGCGTCGGCGTGGTACTGCTTGCACGAGCCGGGGCTCAGCTTGTCCATGACGGCGCAGGCCTTCGTGTTCGCGGGCGTCTCGCCGAAGTAGATCGCCTGCTGCGCCTGCACCTTCGGAGTCGAGACCCACTTCATCCACTCGTAGGCGCAGTTCGGATGCTTCGACTTCGACGCGAGCATCCACGTATCGGCCCACCCGGTTGCGCCCTCCTTCGGGATCGTGTCCTTCACCGGCACCTTGTCGGCCTGGAGCGTGTTCGTCTGGTACGGCCACGACGCCCCGATGATCGCGTCGCCGTTCTTGAACAGGTCGATCTCGTCGGACGCAAGCGCCCAGTACTTCTTCACGAGCGGTTTCTGCTTCTTCAGCAAGTCAACCGCCGCGTCGAACTGCTCCTGGTTGAGCTCATATGGATCCTCGATGCCGAGATCCGGTTGCGTCTTCGACAGGTAGAGCGCCGCGTCCGCGATCTGGATCGGGTTGTCCGGCACCGTGAGTTGGCCCTTGTACTTCGCGTCGTAGAGCGCGCCCCAGCTCGTCGGGGCCGGCTTCACCTTGTCCGTGTTGTAAAGCAGCGTGTTCGGACCCCATTGCAGGGAGATCCCGTAATGGACGTCGTCGACGGTGTTGTGCGGCGGCGACTTGAGGGCCTCGATGAAGTTGTCGTAGTCGGGAATCAGCTCGGGATTGACCGGCTGGACGTCCTTGCCGCGGATGAGCCGCAGGCTGGCGTCGCCGGAGGCGGAGACGAGGTCGTAGCCGGCGCCGGAGCGCATGAGCGTGACCATCTCGTCCGACGAGCCTGCGTACTTCCGCTTCACGGTGCAGCCGGTCTGCTTTTCGAACGGCTTGACCCACTGGTCCTGGGCGTAGCCCTCCCAGGCCACGAGGCTCAGCGAACCCTCGCCGGGCCCGATCGAATCGGGGAGCTTTGTTTCGGACTTCTTGCCTCCGCCGCCGCCGCCGCAGCCCGCGGCGGCGACGCAGAGCGCCGCGGTCAGGACGGCAACCGCCGCCCGGATCGCGAATCGCCTGCGTGCGTCGTTCATTCTTCCTCCTTGGGGGTCGACTCGATCTCGTACGTGTGCTGCGGTCGCCACTCCAGTCGTACGCGGCGGCCTTTCGACTCGAGTGCCTCCTGCGAGGAGGTCTCGAGATTCTGACGGACGACTGTGAGCTCTCCCCCCGAGTCGAGCTCGACGATGTAGCGGGTGAACATGCCGACGTAGACGACCTCGCGGATCCGGCCGGATTCGACGACGTCGCCGCGTGTGGAGGTCTCGCCCTCTTCGAGCATGTGGATCTTCTCCGGGCGAACGGTGAAGCGTCTTCCGTCCCGCGCGAGCACGTTCGAGACGCCGACGAAGCCGGCGACGAACTCCGTCGCCGGACGCTCGTAGACCTCGGCCGGCGCGCCGATCTGCTCGACGCGGCCCTCGCTGAAGACGGCGAGGCGGTCGCTCATGGTGAGCGCCTCCTCCTGGTCGTGGGTGACATAGATGAAGGTGAGGCCGACGTCCTGCTGAATGCGCTTGAGCTCGATCTGCATCTCCTGGCGAAGCTTCAGATCAAGCGCACCGAGGGGCTCGTCGAGGAGCAGCACGCGCGGGCGATTGACGAGCGACCGCGCGAGCGCGATGCGCTGGCGTTGGCCGCCCGAGAGCTGGACGGGCTTCCGCGCGCCGAGACCGGGCAGTCGCACCATCTCGAGCGCCGCATCGACGCGTTCCTTGCGCTCGCGGCGGGAGACACCGCGAACGCGGAGCCCGTAGCCGACGTTCTCGGCCACCGACATGTGCGGGAACAGCGCGTAGTCCTGGAAGACCGTGTTCACGTCCCGCTCGTAGGGCGCCCGGCCGGTCACGTCGACGCCGCTCAGCTCCACGCGGCCCTCGTCAGGGCGCTCGAAGCCTGCGATCAACCGCAGTGTGGTCGTCTTGCCCGAGCCCGAGGGGCCGAGCAGCGTGAAGAACTCACCCGCCTCGATCTCGAGATCCACACGGTCGACCGCGACGACGTCGCCGTAGGTCTTGCGCACGCCGAGGAGCCGGACGTCCACCGCCGCGGGAATTCTCGCCGAGACGGGAGGGGTCTCAGACAGCGCCTGCGTTGCCAAGCGACTCCTCCAGGAGCTCGAGCCCGCGCTCCAGGAGCGCATCGTCGATCGAGAGCGGAACGAGGATGCGGACGACGTTCCCGTAGATCCCGCACGAGAGCAGGACGAGACCTCGCTCGCGGGCGGCCGACGTGACCCGGGAGGCGAGGTCCGGCGTCTTCTCCACGAACTCGATCGCCAGCATCGGCCCGAGCCCGCGCACCTCGCCGAGCAGGCGGCTCCGAGCCACGAGGTCCTCGAGGCGGGCGCGGATGCGCTTTCCGAGCTCCGCGGCGCGCTCGCGGAAACGGAGCGTGCGAACGTCGGCCAGCACTGCGACAGCCGCGGCACACGCGACCGGGTTGCCGCCGAACGTCCCGCCGAGCCCGCCGGGAGGAACGGCGTCCATCACCTGGGCGCGGCCCGTGACGCCTGCCAGGGGGAGCCCGCCGCCAAGTGATTTCCCGCTGACGATCAGGTCCGGCTCGACGCCGTAGTGCTCGATCGCCCAGACCGGACCAGTCCGCCCGACACCTGACTGCACCTCGTCGTCCACGTAGAGAATCCCGTGCTGCTCGCAGATCTCCGCGAGCCGCGGCGGGAAGTCGTCGGGCATCGGAATGAACCCGCCCTCACCCTGGACCGGCTCGAGCACGACACATGCGACCTGTTCGGGATGAACGTCCTGCTTGAAGAGGTGGCTCAGAGTGGCAAGCGCGTCGTCGGTCGTCACCCCCCGGTACGGATACGGCGCCGGGGCGCGGTACACCTCCGACGCGAACGGCCCGAAGCCCTGTTTGTAGGGGACGACCTTGGCGGTCAGGGCCATCGTCAGGTTGGTGCGGCCGTGGAAGGCATGGTCGAACGCGACGACCGCCGGCCGGCCGGTGGCGACCCGCGCGATCTTGATCGCGTTCTCGACCGCCTCGGCGCCCGAGTTCAGCAGCACCGACTTCGTCTCGGCCTTACCGGGCCAGGTCTCGTCGAGCAGCCGGCACACCTCGACGTACGGCTCGTACATCCCGACCATGAAGCACTGGTGCAGATAGCGGTCGACCTGCTCGTGGATCGCGGCCGCGGCGAAGCCGTGGCCCGTGTTCTGGCAGCCGAGGCCGCCGGCGAAGTCGACGTACTCGCGGCCGTCGACGTCCCAGACTCGGGCCCCCTCGGCGCGGGCAACGACGAGCGGCGTCGTCGCGATTCCGCGCGCGACGTAGCGCTCGCGATCGGCGACGACGCGTTCGGTCTCTGTGCGCTCGCTGACCGCCATCAAGCGTGCTTGAGGTCGGCCAGGATCTCGCCCGCAGCGCGCTCGCCCGTCTCGACGCCGCCGTTCAGGTAGCCCTGGAAGTCCTGTGACGTGTGCTCGCCGGCGAAGTGGCAGTTGCCCTGCCGCTCCTTCTCCATCCCGGAGAACTTCGTGTACTGACCGACCTTCCAGTACGAGTACGAGCCCTTCGTCCACGGATACGCCGTCCAGAAGTCCACGGTTGCGGACGCGCCGTCCCAGTGGCTCGCGATGTCGATGCCCGGGAACTGCGGCGCGAGCTGCCCGATGAACTGGGCGGCGCGCTCCTGCGGTGTCCCGGAGCCGAAGCTCGCGCCGATCTTGCCACCGGTGTAGTCGACGAGAATGCCCTTTCCCTTGCCGCCGCCCTGGGCGCGAGTGACCTCCCAGGTGTTCTGATAGCCGGTGTCCGCGTACGTGTTGCCGTTGTTGCCGGCCCCGTACCAGAAGCGGTCCTTGAACTGCACGTGCAGCTTCGAGTTCGTCCCCATGGGCAGCTCCTTGATCGCCGTGATCTTGAGCGGCTCGAAGCCTGCCTTGGCGTAGTTGACCGAACGCAGCATCGAGAACGGAATCGCGAGCACGACGTGGTCGACGGCGGTCGTCCGGGTCGTTGCGCCGTTCTGAAACGTGAGCGTGAAGGAACCGCCGCTGTTCTGCCTGATCGCGGTCAGAACGTGAGCGGTCTTGATCTGTCCGGCCAGCTGCCCCGCGAGCCGAGCCGCAACCTGGTCGTTGCCGCCCTTCACGTGGTACTTCTCGTTCGACGGACCGAACACGCGGAACTGGCCCTGGCCGCTGTACCCGAGGAGGTAGAGCAGGTTGAGGGAGCTCTGCTCGCTGCACTCGGCGCCGTACTCGATGTTGTAGGCGATGTCGAGCACGCGGCCGAGGTTCGACTTGGAGCCGCCGTTCGGGACCGTCTCGTCGAGCCACTGGATGATCGACATGTGGTCGAGCTCCCAGCCGCGCTGTGTGTAGAGGTTCCAGAGCGTCGGGTAGCTCGCCGCCGAGACGTCCTTGTGCAGCTTCTGGTAGATGCCGTTCAGGTCGTCGACGAGCTGCGAGTACTCGTATCTGCCGCCGTTGACCCAGAAGAAGTCCTCCGTGCCGTTCGGCTGGGCCTGGAGCAGGTTGTCGAGATCGAGCCCGAGCTCGTGCGCAAGCCGGCGCATCGCCGTGTGTCCCTGGTCGATCAGCTCACCGCCGTGCTCCGCGATCTGCCCGTCGGCGAAGCTCCGGATCGTCCAGCAGCGCCCGCCCACGCGGGTCGGATGCGCCTCGTAGACATCCGCGGCATAGCCGGCCTGCCGAAGCCGGTACGCACACGTGAGCCCCGCGAGGCCGGCCCCGACGACCGCGATCCTGACGTCCGTGGCAGCGTGGGCGGCTCTTGCGAACCGGCCCATCGTGCTCGCCCCCGCGACCGCGACACCGGCTGCGGTCGTTCGCTTGAGCAACTCGCGTCGCGTCGTCCGATTTTCGACGACGGTGGCATATGCCTCCTCGATGCGCTGTGCCAGCGGAGTTCGGGCCACTCGGATCCCTCCCCAGGTCGTTTGCGGGAGGAGCATCCAACATTCGCATTGCGAGTTCAAGTAGGGGCCTGCGTTGACCGAATGCGTACAGCGTGGTACGAATCGCCTCGCTTTGCGTAGAGCGACTCAGCCGGCGCCTGCCGTCCTGGAGCAGCGCCGCGGCCCCGTCAGCGCACCGCGCCGGATCGACGCGCTCGACCAGGGCATCGTCGAGGCGCTCCAGGCCAACGGCCGTGAGTCCTTCCGTGCCATCGCCGCGCGGCTGGGCGTCTCCGAGGGGACCGTTCGGGCGCGCTATGCCCGTCTGTGCGAGGACGACATCCTCCAGGTCGTCGGAGTCACGAATCCGCTCGGCCTCGGGTTCGAGCAGGCTCTGATCGGCGTCAAGACTGCGGGCTCGCCTCAGCCGGTCGCGGACGAGATCGCCAGCTGGACCGAGGCGGATTACGTCGTCGTCACCGCCGGACAGTACGACCTCGTCGTCGAGGTCGTCGCCGCCGACCGCCGAGGGCTCCTGGAGCTGACGAACCGCATGCGGGCGCTCGACGGCGTCGTCTCGACTGAGACGTTTCTCTACCTCGACCTCGTGAAGCAGCTGTACGACTGGGGCACCCGCGTGAAGGACGGGCGTTGACCACCGCCGCCCCGACCACGCTCGATTTGCAGCGGGCCGCCCGCGACCACCTCTGGTTGCACTTCACCCGCATGAGTGCGTACGAGGGCGCCGACGTGCCGATCATCGTGCGGGGGGACGGGTGCTATCTCGAGGATTCGAAGGGCAAGCGCTACCTGGACGCGCTGGCCGGCCTCTTCTCCGTGAACATCGGCTACGGCTTCGGCGAGGAGATCGGCGAGGCGGCCGCCGCGCAGATGCGCGAGCTGCCCTTCTACACCAACTGGGGCTATGCCCATCCCCGCGCGATCGAGCTCGCCTCCGAGGTGGCCTCGCTCACGCCGGGCGACCTGAACCGGTTGTTCTTCGTCTCCGGCGGCTCGGAGGCGGTCGAGTCCGCGTGGAAGCTCGCGCGGCAGTACTACTCGGCGCGCGGCGAGCAGCGCGTCCGCGCCGCGATCGCGCCCATGGGACACGAGACGCCGACGCGTGTGGACGAGGCGCACGCCCTTCCCGCGACCGGGCGTCGCTGGAAAGCGATCTCGCGGCACATCGCGTACCACGGCACGACGATGGGCGCGCTCTCGATCAACGGCATCCCCGCGCTGCGCACGCCGTTCGAGCCGCTCGTGCCCGAGGTCCTGCACGTGCGTAACACGAACCGCTTCCACCGTCCGCCGGAAGAGACGGAGGAGCAGTTCACCGCGTTACTCCTCGACGAGCTCGAGCAGACGATCGAGACCGCGGGGCCGGACACGGTTTGCCTGGTGATCATGGAGCCCGTGCAGAACGCGGGCGGCGCCTTCACTCCGCCGGAGGGGTACTGGCGCGGCGTTCGCGAGCTCTGCGACCGCTACGAGATCCTGCTCTGCGCGGACGAGGTGATCACGGGTTTCGGGAGGCTCGGGGCCTGGTTCGGCTCGGAGCGCTACGACATCCGTCCGGATCTGATCACGATTGCGAAGGGGCTCTCCTCGTCCTACGCGGCGATCGGCGCGGTCGTCGCGACGGACCGCGTGATGGAGCCGTTCATGCACGACACGAGCATGTATGCGCACGGGATCACGTTCGGAGGCCATCCGGTGCAGTCGGCCGTCGCGCTCAAGAACATCGAGATCATGAAGCGCGAGCGCATCGTCGAGCACGTCGTCGAGACGCAAGACACCTTCCGCGCGACGCTCGAGCAGCTTCTCGACCTCCCGATCGTCGGCGACGTGCGCGGGACGGGGTTCTTCTACGCAATCGAGCTCGTCAAGGACAAGGACACGCGCCAGACCTTCGACGACGAGGAGTGCGAGACCCTCCTACGGGGATTTCTCTCGCCGCGCATGTTCGAGCGCGGGCTCATCTGCCGCTCCGACGACCGCGGCGATCCGGTGGTGCAGATCTCCCCACCGCTCGTGGCGGGCCAGGAAGAGTTCGACCAGATCGTGTCGATCCTCGGCGACGTGCTCGCGGAGGCGTGGACACGGGTGCAGAAGTGACCGTGGCGCGTGAGCGCGAGGCTTCGTCGCCGGTCGCGACCCGGAAGGTCGACGTCAGGCTCGTCGACGTCACGAAGCGCTTCGACGACACGACCGCCGTCGACCGGCTGAGCCTCGAGGTCGAGAGCGGCAGCTTCTTTGCGCTGCTGGGACCGTCCGGCTGCGGCAAGACCACGACCCTGCGGATGATCGGCGGCTTCGAGCAGCCCACCGAGGGACAGATCTTCCTCGGCGCCCGCGAGGTGAGCGGCCTGCCGGCGTACAAGCGCGACGTCAACACCGTCTTTCAGTCCTACGCGTTGTTCCCGCACCTCTCGCTCTTCGAGAACGTGGCGTTCGGACTGCGCAGGCGGGCCGTGCGCGGAGAGACCCTGAGCGGCCGCGTCCGGGCGATGCTCCGGATCGTTGGGCTGGAAGGGATGGACAGGCGCAAGCCGCGCCAGCTCTCGGGCGGTCAGCAGCAGCGCGTCGCACTCGCCCGGGCGCTCGTGAACAAACCGCAGGTGCTGCTGCTGGACGAGCCGCTCGGTGCGCTCGACCTCAAGCTTCGCAAGCAGATGCAGCTGGAGCTGAAGTCGATCCAGCACGACGTCGGGATCACGTTCATCCACGTCACGCACGACCAGGAAGAGGCGATGACGATGGCCGATCGGATCGCCGTCATGAACCAGGGCCGCATCGAGCAGCTCGGCACTCCGACAGAGCTGTACGAGACACCGGCGACCGCGTACGTGGCGAGCTTCCTGGGTGCCTCCAACCTGATCGCCGGGACGGTGAGCGGGGCCGACACGGTGCGGTTGCGGCACGGCCCGGAAGTGCGCGTGCGACCGCGGGCGCTCGGCGGCCGGACCGGGGAGGTCGCGGTCGGGATCCGCCCAGAGAAGATCGAGCTCGGCGACGCCCACGAGAACGTCCTCGGCGGCACGGTCATCGAGCAGGCGTACGTCGGGGTCGCCACGCAGTACATCGTGGAGACCGAGTGCGGGCGGCTCACCGTCTACCGGCAGAACGCATCCCCCGGGCTGAACGGGGCAGCTCCCGGACAACGTCTCACGCTTAGCTGGAGCCCAGATTCCACCTTCGTCGTCGACTCCATGGAGGGATCCGAATGACCGATGTCATCACCCGCCGAGATCTCCTGCGGCGCGCTGCCGCCGGCGGCTCAGTCCTGACGCTTCCGGGCCTGCTCGCTGCGTGTGGCGGTTCGAGCACGAAGAGCTCAGGCGGCTCGAGCGAGCACAAGCTCGCGAAGACGCTCGACTTCTCGAACTGGACGCTCTACATCGACATCGACGAGAAGACGAAGCGACGTCCGACACTCGATCAGTTCAAGAAGAAGTTTGGTGTGACCGTCAACTACTACGAGGACATCAACTCGAACGACGAGTACTTCGGCAAGGTGCGGGGACCGCTCTCACGCGGTCAGGGCATCGACCGCGACATCTTTGTGCTCACCGACAACAGCCGCTATCCGGGGCTCGTGATCGAGAAGGGCTGGGTCGAGAAGCTCGACCACAGCGCCATTCCCAACCTGAAGAACCTCGTGCCGGCGCTCCAGCATCCCGGCTGGGACAAGAACCGCGACTACAGCCTGCCGTGGCAGTCCGGCATGACCGGCATCGCGTGGAACGACAAGCTCACAAGGCCGGTGAAGACGGTCGAGCAGTTCCTGACGGATCCAAAGCTCAAGGGCAAGGTGACGCTGCTCGACAACATGGGGGACACGCTCCCGCTCGTCCTCTTGTCGAACGGCGACGATCCCGCGAAGGTCACCGACGACAGCTTCAAGCGCGCGATCGACATGATCAAGCAGGCCGTCGACTCCGGGCACGTCAGGCAGTTCACGGGCAACGACTACTCCGGGATGCTCGCAAAGGGTGACCTGCACGCGGCGTTCGCCTGGTCGGGCGACGTCGTCCAGCTCCAGGCCGACAACAAGCACCTGAAGTACAACCTCCCGACGACGGGCGGAGCGATCTGGACCGACAACATGATGATCCCGCACGGCGGCGACGTGTACACGGCCTCCGTGTACATGAACTACGTGTACGACCCGGCGGTGGCCGCGAAGATCGCTGCCTACGTGAACTACATCTGTCCGGTTGCCGGCGCGAAGGAAGTGCTCGCGAAGACGGATCCCGAGCTCGCGGACAACCCGCTCATCTTTCCGCCGAAGAGCCTCCTCGACGAGGTGCACGTCATGGACGCCAAGGCGCTGAACAACCAGAAGTACATCGAGCAGTGGCAGGCCTTGATCGGGGCGTAGTCCCGACCTCGTGGGCTTCGTCCACCGTCATCGCGGCCTGACGCCGTACCTGCTGTTGGCCCCCGGCCTCGCCTGGCTGGGGGTCTTCTTCATCGTTCCGCTCGGCTTCCTGGCGTACCAGTCGCTCCAGACCGGATCGATCGACTTCGGCTACGCGTTCAACTGGGCCTGGGGCAACTACTGGGATGCGATCCGCAGGTACCACGGGCACTTCCTCCGCTCGCTCGAGTACGCCGGCCTGGCGACGCTGATCGCGTTGCTCGTCAGCTATCCGCTCACGTACTGGATCGCCTTCCGCGGCGGCCGTTGGAAGAACCTCCTGCTGCTCCTGATCATCGCGCCGTTCTTCGTGACCTACCTGATCCGGACGCTTGCCTGGGAGACGATCCTGGCCGACCAGGGCCCCGTCGTCGGCTTCCTGCGCGACGTCGGCGTGCTGGGACACGACGGCCGCCTGCTCGCCACGTCGACCGCCGTCGTGGCCGGCCTCACCTACAACTTCCTCCCGTTCATGGCACTCCCGCTCTACGTCTCTCTCGAGCAGATCGACCACCGGCTGATCGAGGCGGCGCAGGATCTGTACGCGAGCCGCTGGAAGGCGTTCCTGCGCATCACGCTGCCGCTGTCGCTGCCCGGTGTCGTGGCGGGAACGCTGCTGACGTTCATCCCGGCGGCGGGAGACTTCATCAACGCGCAGCTCCTGGGCACGTCGAAGCAGCACATGATCGGCAACGTCATCCAGTCGAAGTTCCTCGCCGTCACGGACTACCCGGCCGCCGCCTCGCTCTCGTTCGTCCTGATGGCGGCGATCCTCGTCGCGGTGCTTCTGTACGCCTGGGCGGTCGGCACGGAGAAGTTGACCGGATGACCGTGGCTGCGGAGTCCGTGCCCGTTGCGCGGCGCGAGAGCGCGCTCGTGCGTGCTTGGGCGTTCGTCAGGCACCACACGCTGACGGTTTACGCACTGCTCGCTTTCGCGTACCTGCTCGTGCCGATCGGGGTCGTGATCCTCTTCTCGTTCAACAACCCCGCCGGTCGGTTCAACTTCACGTGGCAAGGCTTCACGCTCAATCACTGGCAGCACTGGGATGCAGTGCCGGGCCTCCGTGCGGCGATCACGCTGTCGGTCGAGATCGCGCTCATCGCGAGCGTCGTCGCGACTGCACTGGGGACGCTGATCGCACTGGCACTCGTTCGGTACCGATTCCGAGGCCGGGGCACGACCAACCTGCTGATCTTCCTGCCGATGTCGACGCCCGAGATCGTCCTCGGCGCGTCGCTGCTGACGCTCTTCCTGAATCACCACGTCAGCAAGGTTCTCCAGCTCGGCTTCTGGACGATCGTGATCGCGCACGTGATGTTCTGCATCTCGTACGTCGTCGTGACGGTGAAGGCGCGGTTGATCGGCTTCGACCGTCATCTCGAGGAGGCGGCGATGGACCTCGGCGCGAACGAGCTCGACACGTTCCGGCTCGTGACGCTGCCGCTGATCGCGCCCGCCATCCTCTCCGCAGCGTTGCTCTCGTTTGCTCTCTCGATCGACGACTTCGTAATCACATACTTCAATGCGGGCTCGAACATCACGTTCCCGATCTTCGTGTGGGGAGCGGCTCGGGTCGGCGCACCACCTCAGGTCAACGTCCTCGGCACCGTGATCTTCGTGTTCGCGGTGACGGCGATGCTCGCCAACGTGCTCATCCAGATGCGCCGCTCGAGGACCGCCTGAGCGTTCCTCCACGACTGCCTCCGTGGTGGGCAGACGAGGCCGGTTCGTTCGAGTCGGTGCCGCCGCTCGCCGGCGACGCCGGCGCAGACGTCTGCATCGTCGGGGGCGGCTACACAGGGTTGTGGACGGGGCTCGCGCTGAAGGAGCGCGACCCGTCACTGCGTGTCCTTCTGCTCGAGGCCGAGGTCTGTGGTGCCGGGCCGAGCGGACGCAACGGCGGTTTTCTCCACGGCTACTGGGCCTCGCTCGGCGAGCTGGTGTCGCTGCTCGGACGCGGGCGCGCCCTCGAGCTGGCGCGCGCAGGCGAGCACGCCGTTCCAGCGGTGCGCGCATTGAGGGAGGACGTGTGGCTGCGAGAGGCCGGGATGTTGATGGTCTCGGCGTCGCCGGCGCAGGATGCGGCGATCGACGCCGCCGTCGAGGCGGCGGCCGCGGTCAGCGCGCCCGAGCAGGCGGTGCCGCTGGCGCGCGACGAGGTGACCGAGCGGATCCGCTCGCCGGTGTTTCGCCGCGGCGTGTTCTTTCCCGACGGTGCCACCGTGCAGCCCGCGCGCCTTGTGTGCGCGCTCCGACGCGCCGCGCTCGACGCAGGGGTCGAGCTGTACGAGCACAGCGCTGCCGTCCGCATCCGCGACGGCGAGGTCATGACGCCCGCCGGCCGCGTGCGTGCGTCGGAGATCGTCGTCGCCGTCAACGCCGCCGCGACAGGCTGGCGTCCTGTCGCGCGGCACGTGACGAACTTCGGTTCCTACGTCGTGCTGACGGAGCCGGTGCCGGAGCTGCTGGCGGGGATCGGCTGGACCGGGGGCGAAGCGATCGTCGACGGCCGCATGTTCCTGCACTACTTCCGTACCACGCCGGACGGGCGCGTCCTGATGGGAAGCGGCTCCGGCCCGATCGGGTTTCGCGGCCGGCTCGACGGACGCTTCACCGGCGATGCAGCGACCGCGGCGCGCGCCGAGCGGGGACTGCGCCGCCTCCTGCCCGGGCTCGAGGGCGCCCGCATCGAGCGTGCGTGGGGAGGACCGATCGACGTCTCCGCCGACCACCTGCCGTTCTTCGGGACCGTGGCAGGCAAGCGGGTCCACTACGGCCTGGGCTACTCCGGGCACGGCGTCGGGCCGAGCTGGCTCGGCGGTCAGATCCTCGCGTCGCTCGCGCTCGGTCTGGAGGACGAATGGACTGCGCTGCCGCTCGCCGCGCGCCGTGTTCCGTGGCTCCCGCCCGAGCCGCTCAAACGGCTCGGCGGCGCGCTCGTGCGCTCGTCGATCCTCGCGTGCGAGCGCGCGGACGAGGAGGGCCGGAAGCCGCGGCTCGCGGCGCGCCTCGGCGCCGCACTCCCGCGTCTCTTCCGGATGGAGATCGGGACTCGCTAGGTGGAGCGCTAGGCGCCGGGCGCGCCTTCGATGCCGGCCGGGCAGCGCCAGTACTCCGTCTTGCCGACGAAGATGACGGACTTGCATCCCTGCCGCGCCAGGTCGGGCGCTCCTTGCAACTTGCCCGGGTCGCAGGCCTGCCAGTCGCCGTCCTGCCCCTTCGGCGCCGCGACACCCCTGCACCCTCCCGTCATCCCGGCCTCGCGCAAGAGCCGACCGTCCTTGATGGCGACCATCAGGAACAGGATCAGGGCCGCGGCGACAAGCACGCCCCGCATGCCTTCTGTATCGGCATTCGAGGCATCTGCCTCAATAGCTCAGCGGAGCCGACCGCGTTCGCTATGAGCCTGGAAGAAGTTCTCCGAGCCTGCCGTCGCCATCGCGGCGCTGGCGGAGATCTCGAGGGCGAGGGTCGCCGCCGCGACGATCTGCGCGAAGCGGTAGACCTTTCCGGCGCCGGCGCAGCCCATCAGCTCGAGCCACGCGTGCGCGTACGGAAAGACCGTCCCGCCGCCGACGGTCCCGACCTCGAGGCCGGGAAGACGCAGCGCACAGTGGATTCCGCCGTCGACACGGCGCCCCGTCCCGTGTGCCATCGAGCTCGTCCCGACCATGCCGAGGTCCTGTCCCGTAGCGGCGAAGATCGCGGCGATCGCCGAGGCGGGGGTGAACGCGACGGACTGCATCCCGGACGCGACGGCGCCGTGCGTTCCGGCGAACGACAGATCGAGCAGGTCGTCGACAGTCGTACGCAAGACGCGCCGCACGGCCTCGTCCGTCAGCGTCGCTTCTACGAGCACGGTCTTCCCGTGTCCGCCGCGCTCGAAGTAGCGGTGGGAAGGCTTCTTGTCGCCGCCCATGTTCGCCTCCAGAATCGCCCGCTCCGGCTTCACCGGCGCCTGCTCCAGCACGTAACCGACGTTCAGGGCGTACGCGTTGCGGGTCATCATGTTGGGCCCGCACGCGTCGCCCGTCGTGAAGGCCCACAGCACGTGGCACATCGATCCGACGACGTGCGTCTCGACCTCGCGGAGCTTTGCGAACGAGGAGATCCATTCCTCGTCGCGCTCCGCGAGCCAGCGCCGCATCTCGGCGACGTGCGCGTCGAGGAAGCGCGCGAGCTGCACGGCCTCCTCGGTCGACTTGCAGACGAAACAGGATGCTCTGGTGATTCGGTCCCCGAGCACATACGTTCGAAAGCCGCCGGACTCCGCCGCAGCACGCGCACCGCGGTACAGCGAGGCCGAGAGTCCGCCTTCCGTGTGCGCGAGCGGCACGTAGACCTGGTCACGCGATCGGCCCGTCTCGCTGACACGGCCGAAGGGCTCTTCGAGCTCGTACTCGCCGAGCTCGACCTCCAGCGGCCCGACGACGGAGACCGGGATCACCGCCGCGCCCGTGAGCATCTCCTGCGCGTTCACGAAGGGCGAGAGGTCGATCCCCGTCACGCCGCCGTCGAGTCCCAGCGCCTCCTGCCGCTCGCGGATCGACTCCTCGTCGTTCTTGCGGGGCCAACGCTTCAAGTCCATGCCAAGAAGCTTATGGAAGCTTCGCGAGCTCACCTAAAGGCCGAGGGGATTTAGACGGCCACGCGGGCAAAGCCCGCGCGGCCTTTCTGCGGCGCCGACGAGTCGGCGCCTCGGGCCGCATAATCTCCCAGAATGGCGACGAGCCAGCTCATCGAGATGACTGCTGAAAGCCGGCAGACCTTTGCCGGCGTTCTCCGCTTCTACGAGCTTGCGAAGCGCCAGGAGTGGCAGGTGCGCGATCTCCCCTGGGGGGAGCTGCCGCCGATCCCCGAAGGCAAGGGCTCGCCTGCGAGACAGGCGCGACGGAAGGACATGTGGCGGTCCGTCCTCACGCAGCAGCTCCAGGCGGACATGCTCGCGTGCGACATGTCCTCCCAGCTGCTGAACATCGCCCCCGATCACGAGGCGAAGCTCTATTACTCGACGATGGTTCAGGACGAGTCACGTCACACCGAGGCATGGCTGAAGCTCGTCGGCGAAGCCGGCGGGACGGCCGAGCGCGACCCGTACCTCGACAACCTGGCCCACATGACGCTCGAAGCGGACACGCTCGAGGAGAAGGTGTTCCTGATGCAGGTCTTCTACGAGCGCCTGATCATCTCCAGGTTCCGGCTGATCGCCAGGGCGTCGCGGGGCACCGTGCTCGAGGACCTGTGCAACCGGCTTGCGACCGACGACGGGATCCACCACGGCGCCGGGATGGCGTACGAGCGCGTCCTGCTTCAGGACGCGTCGAAGAAGACGAAGCGGAAGCTCGTGGACGCGGCCAACCGGCTCCTGCCCGTGTTCGCCAAGCACGCGCTGTGGCGACCGAAGGAGCGCGCCTGGATCGGGCGTACGATGGAATCGCGTGACGCCGAACGGTTGAAGGAGGACCTCGAGGTCGGCGTCCGGCTCGCCGAGTCTCTCGGCCTCGACGTCAGCGACGTCGAGCTTCCCTTCGCGTAACCCAGTGTCGGCGACGCTGATGGACGGCGCCGCGCTGGCGGCTCGGATCCGGCAGGAGCTCAAAGGGGACGTCGCCGAGGCCGGACACGTCGGGCTGGCGACGGTGCTGGTCGGGGACGACCCGGCCTCAGAGATCTACATCCGCTACAAGCACCGGGCCGCCGACGAGGTGGGAGTCGAGGCGATCGACCGCCGCCTGCCCGCTCCGACGCCCGAGGACGAGCTCGTGAAGCTCGTCGAGGAACTGAACGACGACGACTCGGTGGACGCGATCCTCGTCCAGACCCCGCTCCCCACCCAGATCGACGAGGCGCGGGTGATGCGGGCGATCGATCCGATGAAGGACGTCGACGGCCTCGGGCCGTTCAGCGCCGGCCAGCTCTACCTCGGCCGTCAAACCCTCGTGCCGGCAACACCCCTTGGCGTCATGTATCTCCTCGACGAGTATCGGATCTCGACCGCCGGTTCGCGCGCCGTCGTGGTCGGCCGCAGCCCGCTCGTCGGCAAGCCGATGGCGATGCTGCTGCTCCAGGCCAACGCAACCGTGACGATCTGCCATTCCCGAACGGATGATCTCGCCCGGCATACCCTCGACGCGGACATCCTCGTCGCGGCCGCCGGTCATCCGGGCCTGATCACGGCGGACATCGTCAAGCAGGGCGCGACCGTTGTCGACGTGGGCATCACGCGAACCGAGGCCGGCCTGCTGGGAGACGTCGATCCGAGCGTGGCCGACGTCGCCGCTTTCCTGACGCCCGTGCCCGGCGGCGTCGGGCCGATGACCATCGCCGCGCTGCTCGGCAACGCCCTGCGAGCGGCGCGCTATCGCAGCGGAGCGCTTGCGTTTCCGCGCATCTAACTTGCTACACTCGGCCCGCTGTATTAGTGGTCGGCGGCTCGGTGCCCGGGCCGTCGCATGTTTTTGAAGGAGGCAGTTAGTTGGCTCAGGGCACCGTCAAGTGGTTCTCGAACGAGAAGGGCTACGGATTCATCGAGCGCGAGGGTGGGGAGGTTCGAGGTCGTGCAAGGCCCGAAGGGCGCACAGGCCGCGAACGTCCAGCCTGTCTAGTTCTTTCGATCGAAACTGAGAAGGGAGCGGGCCCCGGAAGGGGCCCGCTTCGTCTCTCTAGACCCGCGCTCCGGCCGTCACCTCGACGATCGGCGCCTCGTACAGATCCGCCGACCGCACGGTGGCGCCCATCCGGGTCACCATTTCCTCACGCCGCGACTTGAACTGACGCTCGGCCTCGTCCGCGCTTTCTCGCGTCTCCCACAGGACGACGGACCGCGCGCGGCGGGTGTCCTCGTCGACAAGTGAGATGAACCCTGCGAAGCCGTCGATCTCCTTCAGCGCGGGGATCACTTTGTCGCGCAGTTCTTGCAGAACCTCATCCCGCTTGGACGGGTCGATGCTCTCGATCTCGACGAGCCGTCCGTACATGTCTCCTCCTCCGTCGACGTCTCGGCGATCGTACGCCCGCGGACACCCCCACTCAACCTAGGATTTCGGGATGGCGATCTCCCGGGACGAAGTCCTGCACGTCGCGAGCCTCGCGCGTCTGGAGCTGACCGAGGACGAGATCGCGCGACTCGAGGTGCAGCTGAACGACATCCTCGCGGCGGTCGGCAAGGTCGCCGAGCTCGACCTCACGGACGTGCCGCCGACCTCGCATCCGCTGGCAGTGGTGAACAACTTCCGCCCCGACGAGCCGCGACCGTCACTGCCGCTGGAAGACGTCTTCGCCAACGCGCCGGAACGCGACGGCGACCACTTCCGCGTTCCTCCGACGGGCGTGACGGAGGAATCAGCGCCGTGATCGTCGCTCGCCTTCGGCGCGACCCCTTCTTTCGGTCACGCCTCAGCCCCAGCGCCGCTGAGATCGCCGCGTCGGCTGAGGCGAAAGAAGGGGGAAACCTCCCGGTTTCCCCCTTTGCCCCTTCCCCCGATCATGGGCCAAAGGTCGGCCCATGATCGACGCGCTCCGACTGACCGCGGAGGAGGCCATGGGTCTTCTCGAACGGCGAGAGGTGTCTGGGGCGGAGCTCCGCGCCGCCTACCGCGCGACGATCGACGCCCGGAACGACGAGCTGCGCTGCTTTCTGACGCTCGTCGACGACGACGAGAACAACGGCGTCCCGATTGCGCTCAAGGACGTGATCTCGACGAAGGGCGTGCGTACGACCGCCGGCTCGAAGATTCTCGAGGACTACGTCCCGGTCTTCGACTCGACGGTCGCCGCGCGCTGCAAGGCCGCCGGACTGCAGCTCCTGGGCAAGACGAACACCGACGAGTTCGCGATGGGCTCGTCCACGGAGAACTCCGCTTTCGGGCCGTCGCGGAATCCCTGGGACCCGGAACGCGTGCCGGGCGGGTCGGGCGGCGGCTCCGCCGCAGCCGTGTCCGCGGGCCTGGCTCCGTGGGCGCTCGGCTCCGACACGGGCGGCTCGATCAAGCAGCCGTCGGCGCTCTGCGGCAACGTCGGCTTGCGTCCGACGTACGGCACCGTCTCGCGCTACGGCATCGTCGCGTTCGCGTCCAGCCTCGACCAGGTCGGCCCCGTCACCAAGACCGTGCGCGACAACGCGCTCCTCTACGGGATCATCAGCGGCCGCGACGAGTGCGACTCGACCACGGTGAACGTTCCGCCGGTGGAGCTCCCCCAGGGCGAGGACCTGAAGGGCGTCCGCGTCGGGGTGCCGAAGGAGCTGAACGAGGCCGAGGGGATCGAGCCGGGCGTCGCCGCAGCCGTGCGCCGCGCGATCGACCTGTGCGCGGAGCTGGGCGCCGAGGTCGGCGAGTGCGAATTGCCGCGCTCCGTCGAGTACGGAATGCCGTGCTACTACCTGATCGCACCCGCGGAGGCCTCGTCCAACCTCGCCCGCTACGACGGCGTGCGGTACTCGATGCGCCGGGAAGCGGACGGCTACTACGAGATGGTGTCGCGTACCCGCGACGCCGGCTTCGGGGACGAGCCGAAGCGTCGGATCATGCTCGGGACGTACGCGCTCTCGGCCGGCTACTACGAGGCGTACTACGGGCAGGCGCAGAAGGTGCGCACGGTCATCGGCCGGGAATTCGACGCCGCCTTCGAGCGTTTCGACGTGCTCGTCAGCCCCACCTCGCCGACGGTCGCGTTCAGGTTCGGGGAGAAGACCGAGAACCCGATCGCCATGTATCTCGCCGACGTCCTCACGATTCCCCCGAACATGGCCGGCCTGCCGGGACTCTCGATTCCCTGTGGACTCTCCGAAGGGCTGCCCGTCGGACTTCAGCTGATCGGTCCGCAGTTCTCGGAGAACACGCTCTTCCGCGCCGGCCATGCGCTCGAGCGTGCGATCGGCTTCGACACGGTTCCGGAGCGGATGCGATGACCAGGCATCGCTTGCGATGCCGTCATCAGGACGCGCGGGCTCTGCCCGTGCGTCCGTCTGCGCCGCTGACCCGGAGCGCGCGAACGGAGCGACCAACGTGAGAACCATCGTCGATCGCGCGGCCGACTTCGTGCTTGCGGTCGAGCGCGTCTTCGGCGTCCACCCGCGCTTGCTCGACGGCGCGCGCGCCGTCCAGATCGGCGACGTGCGGCTGTCCCTCGAGGCCGGCGAGCGCGAGCTCTGCGTCATCCGCATGCACGGCGCGCTCGAGGAGTACCTCGCGATCTTCGAGGTGCGCGGCGACATCGAGGTGCCGCTGCTCCAGGCAAAGGAGTTCCTCGGTGCCTGAATGGGAACCCGTCATCGGCCTCGAGATCCACGTCCAGCTGAAGACGAAGACGAAGATGTTCTGCCGCTGCGACAACGGCTTCGGGGGCGGGCCGAACACGCAATCATGTCCCGTGTGCCTGGCATTTCCCGGCGCGCTGCCGACGCCGAACGAGACTGCGGTGGAGTGGACGCTCAAGCTGGGCCTCGCGCTCGGCTGCGAGATCGCGCAGCGGGCGCTCTTCCACCGCAAGCACTACCCGTATCCGGACCTGCCGAAGGGCTACCAGATCTCCCAATACGACGAGCCGCTCTGCCTGGACGGACGCTTCGTCGTCCCCGGGCCGGACGGCGACTCCGAGGTCGGGATCGTCCGCGCGCACCTCGAGGAGGACGCGGCGAAGACGATCCACGTGGGAGGAGCGACTGGACGCATCGTGGGAGCCGCGCACTCCAACATCGACTTCAATCGCGGCGGGACGCCGCTGGTCGAGATCGTGACGAGGCCGGACATCCGTTCGGCGGAGCAGGCGAAGCGATTTCTGCAGCTGCTGCGCCAGACCGTCGTCGAGCTCGGCCTCTCCGACGCCGAGATGGAGAAGGGCCAGCTGCGCGCCGACGCCAACGTGTCGGTGCGAGAGGTCGGCGAGACGGGCTACCGGACCCGCAGCGAGCTGAAGAACATGAACTCCTTCAACCACATCGCCCGCGGCATCGACGCGGAGGTGCGGCGCCAGATCGGCGTGTGGGAGTCCGGGGGCGAGGTCGTCCAGCAGACCCTCGACTACGAGGTGAAGTCGGACACGGTCACGCCGCGGCGGCGCAAGGAGGAAGCGGATGACTACCGCTACTTCCCGGAACCGGATCTCGTCCCGCTCGAGCCGCCCGCGGAGCAGATCGAGCGGCTGAGGTCCGAGCTACCCGAGCTTCCCGGCCGGCGCATTCGCCGCTTCGAGCGCGACTACGGCCTTTCCTTCTACGACGCGGAGGTCCTGAACGGCTCGGCCGGGCTCGCGGCGCTGTACGAACGTGTCGCGCTGGACGGCGTCGACGCCAAGTCGGCCTCGAACGTCCTGATGAACGACTTCGTCGCGACGGGAGTCGATCCGGCGACCGTGAACGCGGAAGAGCTGGCGAAGGTGATCGCGGCGCGCGCGACCATCCCGCGTGCGACGTTCGTCAGGGCGCTGGCGGAAAGCGCGGATCCCGAGTTCAAGGCGGAGACGTACCTGGGGGAGGCGCTCGTCGCCGACACGTCGGAGTTGGAGCCGCTCGTCGACCGCATCCTCGCCGCACATCCCGGCCAGGTCGCCGCGTACAAGGGCGGGAAGGAGGGGCTGCTGGGCTTCTTCGTCGGCCAGGTGATGAAGGAAACGCAGGGGAAGGCTGATCCGAAGGTCGTGAACGACCTGCTGCGGGCGAAGCTCTCCTGAGACGGTTTGGGACGACCCGGGCCGGGTAGGCCCGAACTCGCCTCTTCGGTTTCCTAGCGACCGAAAGGAGTCGAGATGGAGACGTGGGTCTGGCTTGTGATCGCCGTCGCGGCCGCGATCGTCCTGCTCGGAGTGCTTTGGGCCGCGGTGCGCGTTCGGCGCACGCGCTCGCTCAGGGAGGCATTCGGCCCTGAGTACGACCGCACCGTCGAGCAGGCGGGCGGACGCCGTGCGGGGGAACGTGAGCTGCGCGTGCGGCAGAAGCGACACAACGAGCTCGAGATCCGGCCGCTCGCGCCGGCTGCTCGTGATCGCTACCTGAAGCATTGGCAGGTGACGCAGAGCCGGTTCGTCGACGATCCACGTGGAGCGGTCGTCGAAGCAGACAGGCTCGTGCAGCTCGTGATGAAGGACCGCGGATACCCGACCGACGACTTCGAGCGGCGCGTGGCCGATATCTCGGTCGGGCATCCCGACCTCGTCGAGAAGTATCGGACGGCGCACGGCATTGCGCAGGCCGGTGAGCGCAACGAAGCCTCCACCGAGGACCTACGCCACTCGGTTCGTCACTACCGGGCGCTGTTCGCCGAGTTGCTCGAGGTCGAGGATGGCAACGGCGTCGAGAACGTCAACGATGTCGACAGCCGCGACGAGGAGACCGTCAGGGCTCACAACGTCGAGCGCCTCCGGTAGCGGTCAGATCAAGCCGCAGTACCGAGCCGTGTTCGGCCACGGATAGAACCCGCGGCCGCTGCGATGAGCCCTCTCGGCCGCCCACATCTGCTCGAGCGGGGTCCAATGATCGGCCGTTCCCTTGCGCCGGAAGAACGGGCGACCGTAGGTTCGCTGGAACGAGAGGTCCATCTGGAGGCCGCCGTAGTAAGGCGGATTCGGATCCCGCCAAGAGCCCTCGTAGTGGTGGATGCAGAGCCAGGCTCTCCTGTGCGGCGGGTTCTGCGCCCGCCGCCGCATTCGCACCGCGAGCCGCTGCCACGCGTCGATCCGCTCGAAAGGATCCGCAGGCGGGTTTTTGAGCTCACGGGTCAGCGGACGACCCATGACTCGTTCCCAGTACCACGTCTCTCTGCGATGTCTCCGGACGATCCGGCCCAGGAGGTCCGGCTCGATTTGCGGCTCGGCCGTCTCCGTCGTGTCTTCCGGCGGAGGCGGATCCGTTCCCGGGTCCGCCCGTAGCGAAGCGACGCCGACGATCGCCGCGAGTGCGCAGGCGCACGCCAGTAGGACTGTGAGTTTCTGCCGCATTCGAAGATCCCCCCGGATCAACGCCGCCTCGCGACTGTGCCGCAGTCGAGGACGACTGGTTGTTCAGGAAGCTAAGACGGTCACCCGTTGCCCGAGTTAGCAAACCTCGTGACGATTGCCTCGTGAACGGGCCCGCAGTAGGCTCGACGGATGGTGCGCGTGCTTGCGCTCGCCGCCGCGGCGGCGCTGATCTCGATTCCTTCGGCGGGCGCGGCGCCCAGGCTCGATCACGCGGGGGTCGCGCTCAACGTCCTTCCGCCCGGACAGTCGGGAGATCTGCTCTTCCCGCCGACGGCGAGCGATCAGCTGCGCCTGTACGACGGGCTGACTCCACGGGCGGGCAACGTGAGGCCGTCCGATCTCACGCGCTACTTCAAGTCGGAGCGGTTCGGCGTGACGGGGAAGGTCGTTCGAACCGAGCGGCCGCGTCGCGGTCTTCGCATCTTGCGCGATCGCTGGGGGGTCCCGCACGTGTACGGCCGCACGCGCGCGGACGTCGAGTTCGGCGCGGGCTATGCGACCGCGGAGGACCGCTTCATCCTCCTCGAGCTCCTGCGCGGGCCCGGCCGGCTCGCGGCTCTCGACGTTCCCGGTCTCGACCCGTTTGCGCTCGCGACGTCGGGCCGGCAGTTCGTCCCCAGCGCGGCGGCGGACGAGCGCATCTCGCAACAGCTCGCCCTGATCCGTTCGTCCGGGGCGAAGGGACGGCAGCTGTATGCCGACGTCCGCTCCTACGTCGCGGGCATCAACGCGTACTACGTGCGCCGTAACCAAGGCCTACGGCCCTGGACGATGACTGACGTCATCGCGGTCGGCTCCCTGCTCGGCGCCAACCTGGGCGTCGGCGGGGGAGACGAGATCCGCCGGTCGATGTTTCTGAACGCGCTCACGCTTCAACTGGGCGGCGCGCGTGGTTTCTCGACCTGGCGCTGGCTCGCGCAACGAGAGGAACCGGATGCGCCCGTCAGCGTCGACGGCACCTTCCCATACGACACGGCCGAGGTCCCCCAGCACGCGAACGTCGTCCTCGACGACGGCAGCTTCCGCCCGAGCGGCGGAGGCTCACCGCTCGGGTTCCACTTCCACAATCCCGTGGCGGCGAGCAATGCGCTGCTCGTCTCGGCGCGCCGCTCGGCCACGCATCATCCGCTCTTCGTCGCGGGGCCGCAGGTCGGCTACTCGTTTCCCGAGATCCTCCTCGAGCTCGACCTTCACGGCGGCGGGATCGATGCGCGCGGCGCGTCCTTCCCAGGCCTCAGCTTCTACGTCCTGCTCGGGCGCGGCAAGGACTTCGCCTGGAGCGCGACCTCGGCCAACTCGGACATCGTCGACCAGTACGTCGAGACGCTCTGCGGGGGCGACGACGTCCACTACCTCTACAACGGCGAATGCCGGGCGATGACGACCCTCGACGCCGGGGTCCTCAAGGGAACGGGGACACAACCGGACCGCGAGATCGTGTTCCGCGAGACCGTGCACGGGCCGGTCGCCGGCTACGCGACGTACGGCAGGTTGCGCGTGGCCCTCTCGACGAGACGATCGACACGGGGCCGCGAGCTGCTCTCGACGATCGCCTTCCAGGATCTCAACACGAATCGCGTCCGCGATGCGCAGAGCTTCTACCGCGCGATGAACCAGCTCGAGTTCACGTTCAACTGGTTCTATGCGGACAACCGCGACATCGCGATGTTCGCGAGCGGCAGGCTTCCGATCCGCTCGCCCGCCGTCGCGAGTGGACTGCCCACGCTCGGGACCGGCGAGTACGAGTGGCGTGGCTTCGAGCCGCTCGCACGGCACGTGCGCGGCGTCAATCCGAAGAGTGGGGTGATCCTCAACTGGAACAACAAGCCGGGTCGTGGACTCTCGGCGGCGGACGACAACTGGGCATTCGGACCCGTCCAGCGCGTCGAGCTCCTGTCAGGACTGGTGGCGAAGAGGAAGCAGCACACGCTTCCGAGCCTCGTCGGGGCAATGAACGCTGCGGCGACGCAGGATCTCCGCGCCGTCGAAGTGCTGCCGGTGCTCGCAGGTGCGCTCGGCGCCGCGCCCAATGGGTTCGACGGTCGGCTTCTGGACGCGCTGCAGGCTTGGCGGAAGCAAGGCGCGTCGCGCCTCGATCGCGACGGCGACGGAAAGATCGACAATCCCGGCGCCGCGATCATGGACGCCGCGTGGCCACGCATCGCGGACGCAGTCATGCGGCCGGTGCTCGGGCCGCTCACGGACCGACTCCAGTCGCTGATCCCCGTCGACGAGCCGGCGAACCCGGGCGGGTCGTCCTATTACGGCGGCTGGTACAGCTACGCCGTGCGCGACCTCAGCCAGCCGACCCCGATGTTCTGCGGAAGAGGTGACGCGCAGGGCTGCCGGGACTCGCTCTGGGCGGCACTCGACGCGGCAGGCAGGGATCTCGTGGCAACGCAGGGGCCGGACCCGGCCCGCTGGCGCGCCGATGCGACCCGCGAGCGGCTCCGCTTCGGCTTCCTGCCGAAGACCGCACGCTGGACGAACCGCCCGACCTTCCAGCAGGTGATCAGCTTTTCCAGCCACCGGCCTCGCTAGGCTCAGACCGAATGGCCGAGAAGCGCTACCTGCTCACCCCGGGGCCGACGCCCGTGCCGCCGGAGGTCCTCGCGGCGCTCGCCCAGCCGGTCATCCATCACCGCGAACGTGACTACCGCGAGATCTACGAGCGCTGTCTCGCGCGCCTCCGAGAGGTGTACCGGACGGAGCACGACGTGCTCGTGTTCACCACCTCGGGAACGGGCGCGTTCGAGTCCGCCGTCGCCAACCTGACCTCGCCCGGCGACCGGCAGCTCGTGTTGTCGGCCGGAAACTTCGGCGAGCGCTGGGCGGGGATGGTCCAGGCGTTCGGCGCCGACCTCGTACACGTGCGGCTCGAGTGGGGCGAGACGCCCGAGCCGGAGGATCTCCGCTCCGCGCTCGAGGACGCGGGCGACGTTCGCGTCGTGTACCTGACGCATTCCGAGACCTCAACCGGCGTCGTCTGTGACGTTCAGGCGCTCACTGCTGTTGCGAAGGAGGCGGGAGCGCTGGTCGTCGTCGACGGCGTGTCGAGTCTCGGCGCCGTTCCTCTCGAGACCGACGCGTGGGGAATCGACGTCGTCGTCTCCGGCTCGCAGAAGGCGCTGATGTGTCCGCCGGGGGTTGCCTTCGCGTCCGTGTCGCCCGCCGCGCGCGAAGCGGCTTCGCAGGCAACGGCCACCCGATACGTCCTCGACTGGGAGCGCACGCGCAAGGCGCAGGCGAAGCTCGACGCGCCGTTCACGCCGGCGATCTCCATCGTGCGCGCCCTCGACGTTGCGCTCGGCCTCCTGCTCGAGGAGGGTCTCGAAGCGGCGTTCGACCGGCACGCGCGACTCGGGCGCGCCTGCCGGGAAGGGGCCAAGGCGATGGGGCTGGAGCTCTTCTCCCCCGACGAGGAGCGCTCGGCGGTCGTGACTGCGATCCGGACGCCGGATGGTGTCGACGCGACCGAGATCGTCGCGGCGTTGCGCGACCGTTTCGGGATCACGATCGCGAACGGCCAGGGCGACCTGAAGGGCAAGATCTTCCGCATCGGGCACATCGGCTGGTTCGACGTCTTCGACATCACCACCGCGCTGGCGGCGGTCGAGCTCGCCCTTGCCGACGCGGGCGCGGAAATCGAGCGCGGCGTCGCGGTCACGCGCGCGCTCGAGGCCTGGGCCGAGCACACTCCCGTTTGAGCGCGGTCCTCGTCCGCGAAGAGATCGCGGAGGCCGGCATTCGCCTCCTTCGTGAGCGCGGCTTCGATGTCGACGTGGACGGAACGTCGGATCTCGCCGAGACGATCGGCCGCTACGACGCGATCGTGATCCGTTCGGCGACGAAGCTGACCGCGGACCTGATCGAGCGAGGCGAGCGCCTGAAGGTGATCGGCCGCGCGGGAGTCGGCGTCGACAACGTCGACGTCGAGGCTGCGACGCGCCGCGGCATCGTCGTCGCGAATGCTCCCGAGTCCACGGTCATCTCCGCCGCAGAGCACACGATCGGCCTGCTCGTCGCGATGACCAGGAACATCCCGCAGGCGCACGCCGCGCTCAAGCAGGGACGCTGGGAGCGCAAGTCATGGGGCGGTGTCGAGCTGGCCGACAAGACCCTCGGCGTGCTCGGCTTCGGCCGGATCGGCCAGCAGGTCGCGCGCCGCGCGGCCGGACTCGGGATGCGCGTCGTCGCCTACGACCCGTTCGTCTCGCCCGAGCGATTCCGCGAGCTCGGCGTCGAACGTGCGGAGGCCGTGGACGACGTCTATGCGGCCGCCAATTTCCTCACCCTGCATCTGCCTTTGACGGACGAGACCCGGGGCTCCGTCGGCAAGGAGGCGTTCGCGAAGATGCGCGAGGGCGTCCGGCTCGTGAACGCGGCGCGCGGCGAGCTCCTGGACGAGGGCGCGCTCCTCGACGCGGTTCGCTCCGGCAAGGTCGCCGGCGCGGCGCTCGACGTCTTCTCCGCCGAGCCCTACTCGGGTCCGCTGCTGGAGCTCGACAACGTGGTCGTCACGCCGCACCTCGCCGCGTCGACCGAGGAAGCTCAGGACCGCGCCGGCGTGATCATCGCGGAGCAGGTCGCGGCCGCGCTCGAGGGCGGCCTCGTCACCAACGCCGTGAACATCCCCGTGATCGGAGCGGAGGACCTCGAGGTGCTCGGCGCCTACATTCCGCTCGCCGCCAAGCTCGGACGGCTTGCGATGGAGCTGGCGGAGGGCCGTGTCGAAGAGCTCCGGCTCACCTACTTCGGCGGCCTCGCGCAGTACGACACGCGCCTGCTCACCGTCGCTGCCCTCAACGGAGCCTTCCAGGGCCGCTCCGACCAGCCGGTGAACTACGTCAACGCGCCGGTGATTGCGGCCGAGCGCGGGGTCGAGGTACGGGAGGAGCGAAGCCGGTCGTCGCGCGACTTCACCAACCTCGTCCGTGTCGAAGCCGTGTCGGATGGACAGGCGCTGCGCGTCGCCGGCACGACGATCGGCAACGACAACCGCCTCTGGCTCGTGAGCGCCCTCGGCTTCGAGCTCGAGATGGAGCTCGCCCCGCTGCTCGTCTTCTTTCGCTACGACGACGTTCCCGGAGTGATCGGCCGCGTCGGAACGCTCTTCGGAGCGGCCGAGGTGAACATCGCGAACATGACGGTCTCGCGAACGCGTCGCGGCGGACAGGCGTTGATGGCGCTCTCGATCGACACGCCCGCGCCGCCGCAGCTCGCGCAGCGCCTGCACGAGGAGTTCGCGGAAGCCCGCTTCATCTCGCTCGAGTAGTGCGGACTTGGCCGGAGCCCGTCGAGCACATTGCGGCCTTCCTGCGTGCATCGGGAACCGAGGGGCGCATCGAGGAGCTGCCTCCCGGCGTCGACGAGCCGCCCGGAGTCGCACTGCGTGCCGCCGCGTTCGAGTGCGAGGGCCGCACGCTCGTCGCGCTCGTTCCGGCGGATCGCGCGATCGACCGCGACAAGCTTGCCCGGGCCGCCGGCTGCGGCACGTTGCGGCCGACGCCCTTCGCCGTGTTTCCGTTCCAGTCCGCGCGCGTGTTCGTGGAACGGTCCGTTCTCTCGACGGGAATTGTCTGGCTGGAAGCGGGCTCCCCACGCCATGTCCTCGGGCTCAACCCGGGCCAACTCATTAGCCTGACCCGCTCGGAGACCGCCGACCTCGTGCAAGAGGGCTATTTCGAGGGAGGTTCATGACAGGTGCCGGGGGTAGAATTCGACTTCCGGCCCGGCCCTCCCCTCAAAGGAGAATCCTCCATGCAGGAACTCGAGAAGATCTGGATGAACGGCGACCTCGTCGACTGGGCCGATGCCAAGATCCACGTCGGCACGCACGGACTTCACTACGGCTCCGGCGTCTTCGAGGGGATCCGCGCCTACGAGACGCCGAAAGGTAGCGCCGTCTTCCGTCTGACCGACCACCTGCAGCGTCTGCAGAACTCTGCGCGGCTCCTGAACATGAAGCTCGGCTACACCGTCGAGGAGCTGCGGTCGGCATCGATGGAGCTGATCGGCGCCAACGGGATTCCCGAGTGCTATCTGCGTCCGATTGCGTTCTACGGCTACGGGGAGCTCGGCGTTGCGGCGAGCAATCCCGTGGATGTCGTGATCATGAGCTGGCCGTGGGGGACCTACCTCGGCGCCGAGGGCTTCGAAAAGGGCATTCGCGCCAAGATCTCGTCCTGGACGCGCGTCGGCCCGAACGTCATCCCACACGTCGCCAAGGCGACCGGCATCTACCTCAACTCGATGCTCGCGGTGATGGAGGCGAATCGCGCCGGCTACGACGAAGCGATCTTGCTCACCGATGACGGCTTCATCGCGGACGGCTCCGGCGAGAACATCTTCATCGTCAAGAACGGGACGATCTACACACCCGATCTCTCGGCGTCGATTCTCCCCGGGATCACGCGCGACACGATCATCCAGATCGCCCAGGACCTCGGCTACACCGTCGTGGAGAAGCAGCTCATTCGCACCGATCTCTACCTCGCAGACGAGGTGTTCATGACGGGGACCGCGGCCGAGGTGACGCCGTTGCGGGAGGTCGACGATCAACCGATCGGGCCGCCGGGTCCGGTGACGCTGGCGATCCAGAAGGCCTACCTCGATACCGTGCGCGGCCTAAGCGAGCGGTGGGCGCACTGGCTCGAGTACGCATCGATCGAGCCGGCCAAAGCCCAGGCATGACAGAGGCAGTCCGGGAGATTCCACTCTCCCGGCCGTGGCTCGGCGAGCGAGAGGAGGAGCTCGTCCTCGAGGTGCTGCGGTCCGGGCGCCTGTCGCTCGGTCCGTGGATCGACCGGTTCGAAGAGCAGATCGCGGACCGCGTCGGCGCTCCCTATGCCGCGGCGCTCTCGAGCGGGACCGCTGGGCTCCAGCTCCTCTGCAAGATCGCCGGGCTCGGCCCCGGAGACGAGGCGATCACGTCCCCGGTGTCATTCGTGGCTTCCGCGAACTGCTTCATTCTCGAGGGCGCAACTCCCGTCTTCGCCGACATCGATCCCGTGACGCTGAACATGGACCCGGGTGCCGTCGAGGCGGCGATCACGGAGCGCACGCGCGCGATCGTCGCTGTGGACATGTTCGGATATCCGTGCGAGCTCGACGAGTTGCGGGCAATCGCAGAGCGTCACGGCCTGGTGTTGATCGAGGATGCCGCCGAGGCGGTCGGCGCGGAGTACAAGGGCCGGCCGCTCGGCTCGCACGGGCCTTCGGCGGTGTTCGGCTTCTACCCGAACAAGCAGCTGGCCACGGGCGAAGGCGGCGTGGCCGTCACGCACTCGGAGGACGAGTGGCGACAGCTCGTCAGCCTGCGAAACCAGGGCCGCTCCTATGACGAAGGGGGCGGTTGGTTCCATCATGTGCGCCTTGGGATGAACTACCGGTGGACGGACGTCCAGGCCGCGATCGGCCTCGCCCAGCTCGAGAAGCTCGATCGCATTCTCGAGCTCCGCATCGATGCCGCGCGGCGGTACGGCGAGCTGCTCGAGGACGTCGACGGAATCGAGACTCCGGTCGCGGACGATGCGGAGCACCGTCGCTCCTGGTTCGTCTACGTCGTCAAGCTCGATCCCGATCGCGATCGCGCTGCCCTGATGGAGGCTCTCAGGCGCGAAGGCGTCGCGAGTGCGGAGTACGTTCCCTGCATCCATCTACAGCCGTACATGAGAGAGCGATTCGGATTCGCGGAAGGCTTGTGCCCGGTCGCGGAGGAGACGGCCCGGCGCACGCTCGCGCTCCCGTTCTTCACCCAGATCGAGGCCGACGACCAGCAGCGCGTCGTCGAGGTTCTGGGCGCCGCGCTCGCATAGATCCGGGCCCGCTCGGAAAGGACCTCTCCCGCGGGCGGCGAAGGAGGGGACAGTGGCGGCGGGGGAGATGCAGGAGGTGCGGTCCGGTGTGCTCGTGACGGCCGCTGGCGCGGGACTGGTGGCGGCGATCGTCGGCGGGGTCGTCTGGGGGCTGATCGTCCGCTGGAGCGACTACGAGGTCGGATTCGTCGCCTGGGGGATCGGCTTCGTCGTCGGCTCGGCGGTCGTGCTCGGCGCGCGGGACCGGCGCGGCCTGCCGTTGCAGGTCCTTGCGGTGGTGCTTGCGCTGGCGGGCATCGTGCTCGGGAAATACCTGGCCTTCGTCTGGATCGGCCAAGACGAGCTCGGCAAGAGCGGGTTCGAGCTACCCGTCTTCTCCAGCGACACCGTCGATCTGTTCTGGGATCTGAGGAGCGACATCTGGGGTGGCTGGGATCTGCTCTGGGTCGGCCTTGCCGTCGTCACGGCGTTCCGGATTCCGCAGCCGGAGCGGCAGCCGCCGGCCGAAGAGTCAGCGGCGGAGCCGTCGGCCACGCCGCCGCCGGCCGACGAGTAATCCTGAGCCACTCATAGCTCGTCGACGCAAGCGCACGGCACCGCCGTGACGCGATAATCCCGCGCATGGCGGAACCGACCCGGATGATCTTCCTCGGCTTCGGCAAGTACGCGCGCGCCGACAAGATCTACGCCCTCGAGCCGCTCGGGGAGGGCGAGCGCGGTCACGGCCGGCGCACCCGCGTCTGGATCGACGGCGTTCCCGATCCGATCGTCGCCTCGCGCACCGAGCGGACGATCCTGCACGACATGGGGCATGACGTCGCAAGCTCTCCGATCGTCGACCAGGCGCTCGACCTGGCCGAGCGCCTTGCGGAGCAGACCGAGCAGGGGCGCGTGGACCTGAACGATCTCGGCCGTCGCGCCCGCCGCCTGCTCCAGTCCACCGCGGCACCGGACGACTCCAAGCTCTTTTGACGCGTACGGGTGGAGAGCCGGGGGAACCTCCCGGTTCCCCCGAGACCCCCTCCAATGGTCCGCGTACGCGGACAGGCGGCTCCGCCGCCGGCCTCCGCCAGCGAGCCGGAGGGTTCGCGCTCGACATCACGCCGCTCCGGCGGTCTTCCGCGTTCCGGCGGCTCTGGTTCGGCCAGGGCGTCTCCTTCATCGGCACGGAGATCGCCGAGGTCGCGCTCGCGTATCAGGTGTACAAGCTCACCGGATCGACGCTCGCCGTCGGCCTGATCTCGCTCGTCCACCTCGTTCCGCTTCTGACCCTCACCGTGATCGGTGGAGCGATCGCGGACGCATTCGACCGCCGGCGGGTGATGCTCGTGCAGCAAACCGGAATGGTCGCCGGCAGCCTCGGGCTGGCCGCCAATGCGGCACTGGCGCACCCGCGCGTCTGGCCGCTCTACGCGTTTCAGTTCGTGATCTCCGCGTCGTTCAGCCTCGGGGTCGGAGCCCAGCGCTCGATGACCCCGCAGCTCGTGGACGAGGAGCACTTCTTGGCGGCGTCCGCGCTCAACAGCGTTACGTCGCAGTTCGGCGCCGTCGGCGGGCCGGCGGTCGCCGGCCTCCTGATCAAGTACGTCGACCTGAAGTGGGTCTATCTCGGCGATTCCGTCACGTACGCGGGCTCGATCGCCGCCGTCGCGTTGCTGCCCCGGCTGGTCGCGGCCCACGATGCAGACCGCCCGAGCTGGAGCTCGATCGTCGCCGGCTTCCGCTACGTGCGCGGCCGGCCCGTGATCCTCGGATTCTTCCTCGTCGACACGAACGCGATGATCTTCGGCATGCCGAGCGCGCTCTTTCCGGCGCTCGCCGCTCACCGCTTCGGCGACCCTTCGTTGGTCGGGTTCCTGTACATGGCTCCCGCCGTGGGCGCGCTCCTCGTCTCCCTCCTGTCGGGTCCGCTCCGGCATGTGCGGCGTCAGGGTCTCGGCGTCGTACTCACCGCCTCATTGTGGGGAGTGGCGATCGCCGTCTTCGGCTTTGCGCAACAGTTCTGGCTCGCGCTGCTGCTGCTCGGCCTCGCGGGCCTGGGCGACCAGATGAGCGCCATCCTGCGGTCGGTGATGCTGTACCGGATCACGCCCAACGAGCTCCTCGGACGCGTGTCCGGCATCGAGTTCATGCAGGTCGCAGCCGCACCGTCGCTCGGCAACCTCGAAGCAGGCGCGCTCGCCTCCGCGACGAGCGTCCGCCTGTCGATCGTGTCCGGAGGCATCGCGTGCGTCGCGGGCTGTCTGCTGCTCGCGCTCGCCTTTCCCGCCCTCGTTCGCTACGACTCGAGGGCCAGGGAGTGATCGGGAAGGAGTTCTTCGCGCGCAGCGTCCACGAGGTCGCGCCGGACCTGATCGGCGTCACGCTGCTCGTGGACGGCGTCGGCGGCCGCATCGTCGAGGTCGAGGCCTACGACCAGGAAGATCCCGCCAGCCACGGCTACCGCGGGCGCACCGCACGCAACGAGGCCATGTTCGGTCCGCCCGGGCACGCGTACGTCTACCGCTCGTACGGCATCCACTGGTGCCTCAATCTCGTCTGCGGGGAGGAAGGAGTGGCAGAGGCCGCCTTGATCCGCGCCCTCGAGCCCATCATGCGGCTCGACGAACAACGGCGGCGGCGCGGAGTCAAGGATGTGCGCGCACTCTGCTCGGGACCGGGCAAGCTCTGCCAGGCGCTCGGAATCACGCGCGACCATGACGGCTTGGCCCTCGACGCGCCGCCATTCGAGCTCGTCCCGCGCGACGAGGCGCCGGAGATCGTGACCGGACCTCGGATCGGGATCACGCGCGCCACCGAGCTCTCGTGGCGCTACGCCCGCGCGGGTTCGCCGTTCGTTAGCCGTGCCCTACGACGAGTGTGACCTTCATCCGGGGTCCGGCGGCGACCCCGGCAGGCGGCATCTGCGCCAGGACGCGCCCTGCGCGGCCGTCGCCAAAGCGGGCGATCGCCGGGACGAGCCCTCTCGCATGTAACCGTCTCCGGGCCTCGCGAATCGACAGCCCGACGATCCTCGGGACGACGCCGTGCAACGGCTTCGCCAGCACGAGCGTCACCGTGTCGTAGGACGAGGCGCGCCCCTTGCGCGGGAACTGGTCGAGGACGAGATCGACCCGTTGCTTCGGCTTTGCGGGCTTGTAGACGATGTTGGGCGTCAACGGCTGCGCGGCGAGCCTGATCTTCGCGCGTGCGATCTTCCAGCCGATCACGCGCGGGATCTCCACCTCGTTCGGCTTGCAGTTCGCCGTGCGGCTCGGCCCGTGCCCGGAGAAGTACGAGATGAGCGCGGTCTCGCGGCAGTAGCCGTTGTCCAGCTGCAAGCGACCGTCGCGCCAGACCACGCGCTTCGAGGTCGCGTACTGGTAGGAGTACGGGGGGAACGATTCCGGCGTCGTCGCCGCCAGCGCGAGCTGTGTGAACACGCGCCAGATCTCCGCGGGAAACGTGCCGCCGGCGACGGGATCGCCGTGGTACTCGGTGAGCATCGGCTCCAGCCGGTTCGGGTAGCCGACCCACACGGCCGTCGCAAGCTGCGGCGTGTAGCCGACGAACCACGCGTCGCCGTAGTTCTCCGTCGTCCCGGTCTTGCCGGCGGCGGTGCGATCCGGCAGGCTCGCCCGTTTGCCGGTCCCGGAACGGACGACTCCCTCGAGGATGCTCGTGAGCAGCGCGTCGTCGTCGCGGGACAGGACCTGACGCTCGCGCGGCCTGTTGTCGTCGATCATCGCTCCGTGCGGGTCGCGCACGCGGGCGATCGCACGCGGCCGGTTGCCGAACGCGGCGCCGTCCACACGGCGGCCCTCGTTGGCGAACGTCGAGAATGCACGGGCCATCTCGAGCGGACTGACCGCGTCGACCCCGAGGCCGATGCCGAAATACGGGTTGAGGTGTCGCGTGATGCCGAGCCGCCGCGCGGTCCGCGCGACGTTTGCCGGCCCGACGAGCCGCGTTAGCTGTGCGAAGACGCTGTTGTCCGACACGATCGTCGCGGTTGTCAGGTCGGCCGAGCCGATGTAGTCGTTCTCGTAGTTGTGCACCGGCCAGTAACGGTCGCCCATGAAGATCAGCAGCGGCTTCGAGGCGAACGTCGTCGCAGGCGAGACTCCCTCCTTCAGGGCGGTGGCAAGCACGAACGGCTTGAAGGACGAGCCCGGCTGCCGCTCGCCCTGGACGGCCAGGTTGAACTGGCTCTGCCGGAAGTTGTCGCCGCCGTACATCGCGAGCACCTCGCCCGTGCTCGGGCGCACTGCGACGAGTGCCGCCGACGGGCCGTTCGGCTCTTTCAGGATGCTCTCGATCGCCTGACGCGCGAGCTTCTGGAGGCGGAGGTCGATCGTCGTCTGGACGTTGAGGCCGCCGCCGAAAACCTTTCGCGTGCCGTACCTCTCGATCAGCTGCTGCTTGACGTAGTTGACGAAGTAGGGCGCCGGTCCCTGGATGCCGGGGAGGTGGACGTCCTGCGCCCGGGGGAGGGGCGCACGTGCCGCGCGGCTGAGGTCGCGTGCCGAGATGTCTCCCTGCGCCAGCATCGCCTTCAACACCTCGAGCCGGCGCGCTCGCGCGGTCTTCGGGTTCGCCACCGGGTCGAAGCGGGACGGGTCGGCGGGAATGCCTGCGAGCAGCGCAGCCTGCGGAAGCGTCAGCCTCGCCGCAGTGCTGTCGAAATACGTCTGCGCGGCGCGCTGGATGCCGTAGGCCCCGTTCCCGAAGTAGATCGTGTTGAGGTACGCGGTCAGGATCCGCAGCTTCTTCCAGCGTTGCTCCAGCTGCCAGGCGAGCGCGGCCTCCTTCAGCTTCCGGCTGATCGTCCGCTCCGTGGTCACGCACGAGTTCTTGACGAACTGCTGCGTGATCGTCGATCCACCCTGCACGACGCTCTTGCTCGTGACGTCGGCCCAGACCGCGCGTGCGATTCCGCGCAGGTCGACGCCGCGGTGCTCGTAGAAGCGCTTGTCCTCGATCGCGACGATCGCCTGCTGCATGATCGGCGCGATGTCCTTCGTGTCCACGAGGATCCTGCTCTCCGAGCCGCGGAGCGTCGCGAGGATCGTGTGGTCGTCGTTGGCGTAGATGTGACCGTCGACCTCGTGAGGGACGCGCGTCGGGTCGCAGGTCGGGATCTGGCTCGCGACCGCCGTGATCAGCCCGAACGTGAACGACGCGAGCCCGAGCAGTCCGAGGATGAGGATCAGCGCGAGGAGGCGGAGCTTGCGGATTCTCCGCCGGCGCCCGTTCGAAGCGGGCAGAGCCCTCCTGCGTCTGCGGCGAAGCAAGCGCAGGGATTCTAACTCTGCTGCTGCCCGGCGTTCTTCACCCGCACGAAGGGCTGGCTCGTGGGAGCGTCCGTTCCTCCGGCCCGCTCCTCCGTGACCATCACCAGCGCCCCGTCAGGAACGGGGCGGTCGAGCGGAACCGAGACGACGTCTCCGCCGTCGAACAAGCCCGCCGGCTGCGGCGCCCCGCCGGCGGCGACCCAGGCCTCGTAGGTCCGGCCCGGCCCTGTCTTCTCGAGCTTGCTGAGGACGAGCGCTCCCTCGCCGTCACGTGCCACAACAAGTGTTCCGCGGTCGAATGCGATCGCTCGCGCGTCCGGCCGAGCGAGAATCTTCGCGACGCGCTCTTGTGCCGCGAGCGCCTCGTCCCGGCGGTCGAGCTTGCTCGACAGAGAGGCCGCCCAGATGCCGAGGCCGATCGCCGCACAGGCCGCCACGGCCGCGACGGCGGCGACCGGCATCGCCCAGCGCGGGCGCAGCGGGACGACGTTTGCGCGCTCGTTGCGCGCCTGCTGGAGGATCCGAGCGCGGAGCTCCGGCGGCGGCATGGGCGCCTCCGTCGCGTAGGCGAGCGCCCCGGCCGCTTCCGACAGCGAAGCGAGCTCCTCGCGGCAGCGCTCGCAGTGCGCCAGGTGCGCTTCGTACTCGCGCACGTCCTCGGGATCGAGGGCGTCGAGCGCGTACGCAGCGGTCAGGTCGTGGAGGGTGTCGGCTTCCATGCCGTCTCTCCGGGCCCGGGTTCCGCTAGCAGCTCGCGGAGCCTGGCTAGGCCGGTGAACATTCTGCTCTTGATCGTACCGACGGGCTGTCCGAGCCTCTCGGCGAGCTCCGACTGGCTGAAGCCGCCGTAGTAGGCGAGCTCGAGCGCCTCTCGTTGCTGGTCGGGAAGCTGCCTGAGCGCGGCCTGAACGCGCTCACGCTCGAAGCGCAGCCATGCATCCTCCTCGGCCGAATCGGTCGGGGAGGGCTCGACCCCTTCGGCCAGCGGCTCCGCGCGGCGGCGGTCCTCGCGGCGGACGAGATCGACTGCGCGGCGGTGCACGAAGGTCAGCAGCCAGGTGCTCGCCTTCGCGCGTTCCGGCATGAAGCGGTCCGCATTGCGCCAAGCCGAGAGGAACCCTTCCTGCACCGCATCCTCAGCGAGCCTCTCGTCGCGGAGAACTCGGAGCGCGACGCCGTAGGCCACGCGCCCGAAGCGGTCATACAGCTCCGCGAGCGCGGATTCGTCCGACCGGGCGACGAGCGCGACCACCGCTTCGTCCGAGAGATGGGCGAAGGACCGCGCCACTGGCCGAGGAGTCTTCCGCATTCACCGTCATTCGTGTGGCTCGCCGTTCTGGTTCGATGGAGACCCCCATGCCCATACCGCACCGCACGCAGATGCAGATGATCAAGCGGCGCCTCGTCGGCAAGGAGGGCGCCGAGCGAATCCGTGAGCTCCGCGAGATTCTGGCTGAGCTCCCGGGCTACCGGAGCGGTCCCTACGCGGACATCCGCAAATGGGTCACCGCCGAGCTCGGCAAGACGCGGACGCGCGCCCGCGTCGTCCATCGCGACTCGCTCGCCGTCCGGAGGGAGGGCGCGGCCCAGATCGCGCTCGTCGGCCCTCCGAACGCCGGGAAGTCGTCGCTGCTGCAGGCGCTCTCGAACGTCCAGATCAAGACCGGTGACTACGCGTTCACGACGACACGGCCGGTGCCTGCCGTAACTCGGATCGCGGGAGTCCACGTCCAGCTCGTCGAGATCCCCGGATTGCTCGAGGGCGCCGGCGACGATCGCGGCGGCGGCCGGGCACTGCTCGGCGTCCTCCGTGGGGCCGACGCGATCGTCCTCTGTCAGGACGTCTCCGTTGCGTCCGACGAATTGCGACGAGTGCGCGACGAGCTCGCGCGAGCCGGAATCTCGCGACCCGAGCTGCTCGCGGCGACGAAGTTCGACGAAGCTTCGCCGGACGCTCTCGAGCGCATCGCGGCGGCATTCCCCGATCTCGAGGTCGTCGCAGTCTCCGTGCTCGACGACAGCAGTCTCGACGCGCTCCGCGCGGCGATCTGGAGGTTGACAGGTCTGGTGAGGGTCTTCCTCCGCCGCCAGGGGCAGGACGAGGCGGACCCGCTCGCGCTCCGTCCGCCGGCGACCGTCGCGCAGGTCGCGCGCTCCATTCATCACGAGCTCGAGGCTCGTTGCCGCGGCGCCCATGTGTGGGGCCCTTCCGCACGCTTCGAAGGCCAGCGCGTCGGACGAGAGCACGTTCTCGCAGACGGGGACGCGGTCGAGGTCATCACGCGCGGCTGACGCCCGAACCGATTCTCCGCGTCGCGCGAATCAGCGCCGACGTGACGGCCACGACAGACCGCAGACATCCAACCGGCCGTCTGAAAGGAGCGACAGGACGATGCGCAAGCTCGCATTCGTTCTCCTGGCGGCCGCAGCCTCGGCGGCGCTCATCGCAGCGCTCGCGTCGCGGGGCGGGAGCCCCTCGGCGGCCCAGGCATCGAGCCACCGGGAGGCCCCGTTGATCTCGGAGGATCCTTCCGCGGACAGCACCGACACGTACGCGTTCCGGAGTCCGGACAAGCCGGACACCGTGACGATCATCGCCAATTACATCCCCGGCGAGGATCCGGCCGCCGGCCCGAACTGGTACACGTTCTCGCCGTCGGCGCGCTACGTCGTCTACGCCGACAAGAACGGCGACGGCAAGCCGGACGTGACTTGGCGGTTCCGCTTCAAGAACCGTGCACCGGTCGCGTTCCTGCAGAACACGCAGCAGGAGTACACCGTTACGCGAGTCGAGGGAAAGTCCTCGCGCGTCGTCGGTAGCGGGCTGCTCACTCCGCCCGACAACATCGGGCCGCGCTCGACGCCGAACTACCACGCCCTCGCGCTGGCCGGCGTCCACGATTTGAGCGACGGCGTCAAGGTGTTCGCCGGACAGCGTGACGATGGATTCTTCGGCGACATCGGCGCGGTGTTCGACCTCGTCGCGATCCGAAGCGGCACCGGCGCAACCGGCGGTGGTAAGGACTTCTTCGCCGGCTACGCGGTGCACGCGATCTCGCTGCAGGTGCCGCTGTCGCAGCTCGACAACGGCGGCAACCACATCGTCGGCATCTGGTCGGCCACCGACCGGCCGAAGGTGTCGGTCACCGTCAAGGGCAAGGCGGTCAGCCGCAAGACGACCTGGGTGCAGGTCTCCCGCCTCGGCAATCCGCTGATCAACGAGCTGCTGATCCCGACGCAGCTCAAGGACAAGTGGAACGCCGTCGGACCGGACAAGGACAAGCAGTTCGAGCAGTACTACTCGAGCCCGATCCTGGCGAAGCTGTTGAACCAGCTCTACCCGCAGTTCGGCCCGTTCAAGGAGACCGACCGCGCCGATCTCGTGTCGGTGCTGCTGACGGGGTTGAAAGAGCCGAACCTCAACTTCACCGGGGAGACGCGCGCCGACGAGATCCGCCTCAACCTGGCGATCGCGCCGACCGCCGCCGTCGGCAAGGGCAACCGGCTCGGCGTGCTCGGCGGCGATCTCGCGGGGTGGCCGAACGGCCGGCGGCTCGAGGACGACGTCATCGACATCGCGGAGCGCGCCGTCGGCGGTGTTCTGATCGGGCACAGCCTGCCGCTCGGCGACGGCGTCGACGCGAACGACGTCGCGTACATGGCGTCGTTCCCGTATCAGGCCGACCCGTTCAGCGGCTACGACAACACGAAGGGCGAGCAGAAGCCCTAGTCCAACGATTCGAGGGGGCCGCCACCTGCGGCGGCCCTCCGAACCGCTTTCGCCCAGCAGACGAATCAGCACCGTCAACTGGGGAGGGAGGGAGACACATGAAACGAGCACTATTCACGCTGGCAGGAGCTGCGCTACTGGCAGCCCTGGCGGGGTTCGTGGGCGCAGGCCCTCAGGGCGCAACCGCGTCGAGCCACCGCGAGGCGCCGGTGATCAGCGAGGACCCTGCAGCGGACAACACGGACGTCTACGCGTTCGTCAGTCCGGATCGCCCGGACAGCGTCACGATCGTCGCGAACTACATCCCGCTCGAAGAGCCCGCAGGAGGGCCGAACTTCGCGAAGTTCGCCGACAGCGTCCTCTACGCGATCCACGTCGACAACAACGGCGACGGCAAGGAGGATGTCACCTACGAGTTCCGCTTCAAGACGCAAGTCCTGAACGGGAACACGTTCCTCTACAACACCGGCCCGATCACCTCGCTGACGGACCCGGACTGGAACGTGCGCCAGACGTACAGCGTCACGCGCGTCGCCGGCCCCGGCAAGTCGGAGGTTCTCGGCGAGAACATCCCGACGCCGCCGGTCAACATCGGCCCGCGCTCGACGCCGGACTACGACTCGCTCGCAGACGCGGCGGTTACTGAGATCCCAACCTCGGCGGGACCGACAAAGGTCTTCGCGGGCCAGCGCGACGATCCGTTTTTCGTCGACCTCGGCTCCGTGTTCGACCTTGCCGGGTTGCGACCGTTCAATCCCTTCCACATCATTCCGCTCCCGGCGGCGGATGGGGTGGACGGCGTCGCCGGCTTCAACGCGCACTCGATCGTGCTCCAGGTGCCGACGGCGCAGTTGGCTGAGTTCGGCCGGCCGACGATCGGAATCTATGCGAGCGCGAGCCGCCAGAAGGTCACGATCCTCGAGAAGGACGGCACGAGGAAGAGCGAGGGGGAGTGGACCCAGGTCTCGCGTCTCGGCGAGCCGCTCATCAACGAGGCCGTGATTCCGCTCGCGAAGAAGGACCTGTGGAACGGCTCAGAGCCCGAGGGCGACGCGCAGTTCGAGGGCTTCTACACGAAGCCCGAGGTCACGAGGCTCGAGAACGCGCTCTACCAGGTCCTCGACGACGCGCCCGACACGGGCCGCGGCGACTTGGTCGCCGTGCTGCTCACGGGCGTGCCGACGCTCAACTTCACGGGTGACACGAAGTCCGACCTGATCCGGCTCAACACCTCGATTCCGCCCAGCGGAGCGGTCGGCACCGGTAACCGCCTCGGCCTGCTCGGTGGCGACTTCGCCGGCTTCCCGAACGGGCGGCGGCTCGAGGACGACGTCACTGACATCGAGCTGCGGGCGTTCGCCTGCGGCTACGGGCCGATCGTTGGACCGATCATCGAGGGCTTCGGGTTCTGCGGCGGGAACGCGAACCGGACGCCGAACAACCTGCTCGGCGACGGCGTCGACAAGAACGAGAAGTCGTTCATGACGACGTTCCCCTACGTCGCGTCCCCGCACCAGGGCTACGAGCACCGGCATCACGGCGCCTGATGACCCGAAGGCGCTTGGCAACGGCAGGGACGGTGGCGGCGATCGCCGCCACCGTCCTCCTCTTCGGCGGCGTGTTTCGCGAAGGCGGCGCCGCGCAGCCCACACCGTTGGCGGCGTCGCAGCTCGTCGGCGATTTCGCCGTCCGCGATACCGCGTCGGTGGTTCTGAGCCTCGAGCAGCAGGTGCGGGTCCGGCCAGGAGATCCGCGCGGGCTGACGTCGCTCGGGCTCGCGTATCAGCAACGGTTTCGCGAGACGGCCGACGCCTCGTACCTCTCGCGCTCGGAAGAGGCGCTGCGTCGGGCACTCAGGCGTGCGTCGCGTGACCCGATCGCGACCGGCGGACTCGCATCTCTCGCGCTCTCCCGCCACCGGTTTTTGGATGCGCTCGTGCTCGCCCGCAGGGCACGCGTACTGGCACCCGACTCCGTGCGGCCGTATGCCGCGCTCGGAGATGCCCTGATCGAGCTCGGCCGCTACCCCCTTGCGTTCAAGACGTTCGACACGATGGCGCGGCTCAAGCCTTCGCTCGCAGCGTATTCCCGTATCTCGTATGCGCGCGAGCTGCTCGGTGACGTCGCCGGCGCCGAGGCGGCCATGAGGCTCGCGCTCGATGCCGCGATCGGCCGGCCCGAGGCGCTGGCCTGGACCCACCTCCAGCTCGGCAAGGTGGCCTGGTCGGTGGGACGTATCGGTCCGGCCGCGCAGGAGTACCGTGCAGCGCTCGCCGCCTTCCCCGGCTACGTGTACGCCTATGACGCACTCGCGCAGGTCGAATGGGCGCGTGGCGATTTGCGCCGCGCGATCGCGCTCGAGAGTCGCGCAGCGGACACGGTTCCACTGCCGCAGTTCATCGCCACACTCGGCGACCTTCAGCGCGCTGCGGGGAACGAGCGGGAGGCGCGCCGGCAGTACGCGCTGATCGGAGCGATCCGGCGGCTCCTCGTCGCGAACGGGGTCAGGACCGATCTCGAGACCGCGCTCTTCGACATCGACCACGCCATCCGCCTTTCGCACGCACTCGTTCAGGCGCGCGCCGCCTATCGCGATCGTCCTTCGATCGAGGGCGACGACGTCCTTGCCTGGGCGCTCGCGCGCAACGGCCGCTGTGTCGAAGCGCTGCGGTACTCGAAGCGCGCGCTCCGGCTCGAGACGCTCGATGCGCCCAAGTTCTTCCACCGCGGAATGATCGAACGTTGTCTCGGCCATGGTGCGGAGGCGAGGAGCTGGTTCCGGCGTGCGCTCGCGCTCAACCCGCACTTCTCGGTGCTGTGGGCACCGGCGGCTCGGAGATACGCGTCGTGAAGCGGTTCGTCATCCTCCTCGTTGCGCTCGCCGCCCTTGCCGCGCCGGTGGCCGCAGCCGCGCACCCGCTCGGGAACTTCACAGTGAATCGTTTCAGCCGCCTCGAGGTCTCCGGCCCGCGCGTGTACGTCTTCTACGTCCTGGACCTGGCGGAAATCCCAACCTTTCAGGCGGGAAAGATCGACGCGCGAGCGTACTCGCGTCGAATCGCACGGGGCGTCACGCTGACGGTCGACGGGCGCCCCGCTCGGCTTGTTCCGGTGCAAAGTGCGCTCGCGCATCCGCGTGGTGCCGGTGGCCTGCGCACCACGCGGCTCGAAATCGTGTTGCGCGGTCGGCGTCTCACCGGGGCGAGCGAGGTCCGTTATGTCGACACGAATTACGCCGAGCGGATCGGCTGGAAGGAGATCGTCGTCGGCGGGGACGTGCCCAGCCGTAGTCACGAGCTGCGCGCCTACCCGAAGGACCTTCTGCAGAGCCCGCTCGACGTCACCACCGTCTCCACCCGGCTCGTCCCGGGGACCGGCGCCGAGACAGCGCCGGTTCTGACAAGCGGCCGTGCGTTGCAGGCGCCGGATCGCGTGGCAGATTCCGGTTTCGCATCGCTGGTCAGCCGCGGGCATCTCGGCCTCTGGGTGATCCTCGGATCGCTCGCCGCGGCGATGTTCTGGGGTGCAGCGCACGCACTCTCGCCTGGTCACGGCAAGACGATCGTCGCTGCGTATCTCGTCGGTCAGCGCGGAACGCCTCGCCACGCGGCGCTGCTCGGACTCATCGTCACGGTGACGCACACGATCGGTGTCTTCGCGCTCGGGCTCGTGACGCTGCTGCTCTCGCGCTTCATCGTGCCCGACGAGCTCTACCCATGGCTGAACCTCGTCTCCGGCATGCTCGTCGTCGGCATCGGCGGATCGGTGCTTCGTACGCGCTGGAAGCACCGCGCACACGCACACGCACACACAGACGGCCACGAACATCATCACGATCACGAGCAAGACCTGAGCCGACGCTCGCTCGTCGCCGTCGGCATTACGGGCGGTCTGCTTCCATGCCCGTCGGCGCTCGTCGTCCTGCTCGCCGCGGTCTCACTGCACCGCGTCGGTTTCGGCATGCTCCTGGTCGTTGCGTTCAGCGTCGGCCTGGCGCTCACGATCACCGGCATCGGCCTCGTCGCCGTACTCGCGCGGGGCGCGTTCCGAAGATTCAGCTTCGAGGGGCGGCTCGTCTCGCTGCTCCCCGCGGCCAGCGCCCTCGTGATCCTGGCGGCCGGCGTCGGGATGACAGTCCGCGCCCTCCCGAAGGTGACATAGCGTGTTCGGCCTCGACGACAGGATCGCCGCGTTCTCCAGTGGAACGACCCTGTTGATCGTCGCCGCGGTGTCGGTGCTTCTCGGTTTGCGCCACGCGAGCGATCCCGATCATCTGGCCGCCGTGACGACGATGATCGCCTCGGGGCGAGAGCGCGCGACGCGGCGCGCTGCGAAGCTCGGCTTCACCTGGGGGCTCGGGCACGCGACCTCCCTGTTCGTCTTCGGCCTCCCGGTCGTGCTGTACAGCGCGTACCTTCCCGAGCCCGTGCAGCACGCGGCCGAGACGAGCGTCGGCTTCGTCATCGTCGTGCTCGGTCTGCTCCTGCTCGTGCGGTGGCGCCGGGGCATGTACGGCTTCACAACGCACGCTCATGGAGCCAGGACGAGGAACACCTGGCAGGCGTACTGCATCGGCCTCGTTCACGGGTTGGGCGGCACCGCAGGCGTTGGGCTCCTCCTCCTCGCAACGATCCAGAGCCGCCTCCTGGCCGTCGGCGCACTCGTGATCTTTGCGCTCTGCACGGCGTTGTCGATGACCCTGCTCTCGACGGGATTCGGGATCGTCCTCTCGAGCGCCCCGGCTCGGCGCTCCTTCCACCGCCTCGCGCCCGGTCTCGGCGCAGCGAGCCTCGCCTTCGGCGTCTGGTATGCGCTCGGCGCGCAAGGAATCGTGCCCTACGTCTTGTAGTGCGATACGTTGACGCGGCGTGCCGACCGCCGCTCCCTACGGTTCCTGGGCCTCGCCCATCACGCTCGACCTCGTCGCAGGCGAAGGCGGAATCGCCTTCAGCTTCCTCGACGTCACCGAGGAGGGCCTCTACTGGCTCGAGAGCCGGCCGCAGGAAAAGGGGCGGAATGCGCTCGTCTTCTGCCCTCACGGCGGTACGCCGGTGGACGTCGTTCCGCCGGACTTCAACGTTCGCACCCGGGTGCACGAGTACGGCGGCGGCGCCTGGTTTCGCGACGGCGCGGTGGTCTACTGCTCGAACTTCGACGACAGCCGCCTCTACCGCATCGACGGACCGGCCGCGGAGCCGCAACCGATCACGCCTGAGTCCGCAGAGCCTCACGCCCTCCGCTACGCCGACGGTCGTCTCTTCTCCGGCGGCCGCCTGATCGTCTGCGTCCGCGAGTCGCACGGCGACGGGGAGCCGCGCAACGAGCTGGTCGTCCTACCGGCGGACGGCTCCGCCAAGCCGCACGTGATCGCAACGGGACGGGACTTCTATGCCGCGCCGCGCCCCAGCCCTGACGGCACGCGCCTGGCCTGGCTCGCGTGGGATCACCCACGAATGCCGTTCGAGGGAACGGATCTCTGCGTCGGCGATCTGGCTCCGGACGGATCGGTCTCCAGCGACCGCCGGGTCGCCGGGTCGGCGGACGAGTCGATCTGCCAGCCGGAGTGGAGCGCAGACGGTCTCCTCTTCTTCGCCTCCGACCGGACCGGGTGGTCGAACCTCTATGTCGAGCGGGACGGCGAAGTTCACGCGCTCACGCAAGAGAGGGCCGAGCTCGGTTTTCCGCAATGGGTCTTCGACCTCACGCGCTACGCATTCCTGCCGGACGGCCGCATCGCCTGCGTCTTCACCCGAGGCGCCGTCGACGATCTGGAACTGCTCGACGTGACGAACGGAGAGCTCGAGCGCATCGATCTTCCGTACACGAGCTTCTACTCGCCGTCTCTGAGGAGCCACGGCAACAGCCTCGTCTTCGCGGCGTCGTCGCCGACGGAACCAACTGCGGTCCTGATGTTCGACGCCGAGTCCGGCACCTGTGATGTCATTCGCCGCTCGACGGACGTCGTGCTCGACGAGCGTTACCTCTCGATCGCCGAGTCGATCGAGTTCGAAGGCGCGGACGGCCTGACGTCGCACGGCTTCTATTACGCGCCGACGAATCCGGACTACACCGCGCCGGCAGACGAGCTGCCGCCGCTGCTCGTCGCCGTCCACGGCGGTCCGACGGCGCATGTCTCCACGGCACTCGCTCTGGACATCCAGCTCTTCACCAGTCGCGGCTTCGCCGTGGTCGACCTCAACTACGGCGGGAGCACGGGCTACGGGCGTGCATACCGCGACCGTCTGCGCGGACGTTGGGGCGAGGTCGACGTCGAAGACAGCGCCGGCGCCGTGCGCTACCTGGTCGACCGCGGAGACGTGGATCCTTCACGCGTCGAGATCGTCGGCGGCAGCGCCGGCGGCTACACGACGCTCCTCGCCCTTGCAGTGCGCGACGAGTTCGCCGCAGGCACCTCGTACTACGGGGTCGCCGACCTCGTCACCTTCCACGGGGACACGCACAAGTTCGAGTCGCACTATGACGAGTACCTCATCGGGCCCTGGCCGGACGCGATCGATCTCTATCGCGAGCGCTCGCCAGCGAACCACGCCGATTCGATCTCACGCCCGCTCCTCTTGTTGCAGGGCCTCGACGACAAGGTCGTTCCGCCTTCGCAATCCGAGGTCATCCTCGAGGCGCTCGCGCGTCGGGGAATTCCCCACGCGTACATCCCCTTCGAGGGCGAGGGTCACGGCTTCCGGAAGGCGGAGAACGTGAAGCGCGCGCTCGAGGCGCACCTCTCGTTCCTGGCGCAGGTCTTCGGCTTCGAGCTCGCGGACGAGGTCGAGCCGATCCGGATCGAGAATCTCGCGGCGGTCCGCTAATCGTCGTCCGACTCGGCGGCTCCCAGACAGATCGTCCCGGCATAGGTCCCTTCCGTTCCGGTCGCGGTGAAGTGACCGGGTGCGGAGAGCTGCCCCGTCGCGTGTTCGTATTGACGCGTTCCCCCGACGACGGTCACGGTCGTGACGAACGTCCCATCACCGTTCAGGTGGCTCGTATCGCTGCCGTTGATGACCGCGCCGTTCTCGAGCGTGATCGTGCTCTGTCCGGTCAGGTCGCCCGTCGGCGTCACCCCTGTCGCGACGAAGAAATACGTCCCGGCGAGATCCCCCGAGAGCGTGCCGCCCGTACAGAAGAACGAGGGGCATTCCGGCGGTACGACCGTCACGGCGACGAACGTCCCGCTGACGTCGTGACATCCGCCGGCGGCGCCGGTCGCCGAGCCGACGAGCGTGAGCGATCCGACGATCGCAAACAAGAGAAGTGCATTCCTCATTTCGCGGTCCCTCCTTCGCTGTAGGTGCGCCTAGAATCGCGCGAATGGCCCTCGCGGATCAAGTCGCCGAGCTGACGCGGAACGCTACGAACGTCCTCCCCGATGGAGGTTTGGAGCGCAAGCTCGCCCTCGGCCGGGCGCTCCGCGTCAAGCTCGGGATCGATCCGACCGGGCCCGACATCCACCTGGGCTTCGCCGTCGTGTTGCGCCGCCTGCGCGCATTCCAGGATGCGGGTCATGTTGCGGTCCTGATCGTCGGTGACTACACAGCGCGAATCGGCGATCCGTCAGGACGCTCGAAGGAACGCGAAGTCCTGCCTGACGAGGTGCTCGATCGCAACGCGAAGCTCTTCGCCGAGCAGGCCTACCGGATCCTCGACCGCGAGCGCACCGAGATCCGGTTCAACGGCGAGTGGTTGGCCAAGCTGGATTACGCCGAGCTCGTCCGTCTCACACGGACGGGAACAGTCGCGCGTCTGCTCGAGCGGGACGACTTCGCGAAACGATTCGCGGCGCAGGAGCCGATCTCCGTCTCCGAGCTCCTTTATCCCTTCGCACAGGGATACGACTCGGTCGCGGTCGAGGCCGACGTCGAAGTTGGGGGCAGCGACCAGCTCTACAACCTGCTCATGGGCCGCGACGTGATGGAGCACTACGGTCTCGAGCCGCAGGCCGTTGTCACGTACGAGCTGCTGGTCGGGACGGACGGCGTCGACAAGATGTCGAAGTCGGCCGGGAACTACATCGGGATAGACGAGCTCCCCGCAGAGCTGTTCGGAAAGACCATGTCGATCCCGGACGAACTGCTCGCGCAATGGTGGCGGCTCTGCCTCGACCGCGACCCTCCGGAGAGCGAGCCGATGGAGGCGAAGCTCGCTCTGGCCCGCGGAATCGTCGAGCGCTATCACGGCCGCGAAGCTGCGGACCACGCCGAGGAGCACTTCACCCGGGTCGTGCGCGAGCACCAGGCTCCCGAGGAGGTGCCCGAGGCGGCCCTCCCGGACGGAGATCAGGTCCACCTGCCGGCGCTGCTCGTCGATCACCTCGGAGTCGCCTCGACCAGCGAGGCCCGACGCCTGATCGCCCAGGGCGGGGTGAAAGTGGACGGCGAGCCGGTGGCCGAGATCGACCTTCCCAGGGCGAGACTCGAGGGTGCCCTCATCCAGGCCGGAAAGCGCCGATTCATGCGGTTCCGCACCGGTTGACCGCGGGGCGATCGCTGCTATCATGCCTCCGCTGCCCGATAGGGCGGTGTAGGACGGTCCCCTGAAACTCGACACTGGAGCGCCCTCAGGACGCAATCGGATACGACGCAAGTTCCGAGCTTCCATGGGCCTCTGGCGCGAGTCGGAGGCTTTTTTACGCCGCAAGCAGTGACGGTCTTTGAAAACTCAGCAGCGTGCGTTTACGTCGAGACCTCAGCGACCCTTCGGGGTTGGTGAGGAAACGAACAAACCTGTCATGTCCCTTCGGGGGCAGACTTTGAGCACAAGCTCAAGGTGAAAAGATCGCCCCTTTTCTTTGGGGCAATCATTCTTCACGGAGAGTTTGATCCTGGCTCAGGACGAACGCTGGCGGCGCGCTTAACACATGCAAGTCGAGCGAGAACCGGCCCTTCGGGGCCGGGGACAGCGGCGAACGGGTGAGTAACACGTGGGT
>WNFV01000272.1_pt1 | contig 65737 bp, 56 predicted proteins | sample 5400101 | NCBI WGS metagenome assembly WNFV01 (sample SAMN13153361, study PRJNA577476) | soil metagenome | isolation source: 115 cm soil or saprolite under grassland replicate 1 | place: USA:California | collected 2016-06-15
AGTAGTACGTCCGCCCGTCCGCGCGCCGTTTCTCGATCACGGAGGCCATATGTGGGTAATACACGATCTTGAACGCAAAGTCAATCACCGCAACGCAGGGCACGTCCTAGATCAACTTATCCCGGAAACTCCCGCTAGGCGTCCTTCCCGTTGCGCCAGCGGAAGGTGCGCATGGTCACCAGCAGGCCGCCGACCGCCCAGGCGGTGAGGATGAGCGCGGTTCGGCCGTGTTCCCAACTGTGCGCGACCTCCTGCTGCGCGTAGGAGTCGGGAAGGAAGACCGAGCGGTAGCCCTCGGCGATCCAGCGCAGCGGGAAGATCGAGGCCGTGGTCTGAAGCCAGGTGGGCGACTGGCTGAACACGAAGTACACGCCGGAGATGAACTGCAGGACCAGCGCCACCGGGGTGACCACCGCCGGTGCCGCCTTGCCGCTGCGTGCCACGGACGAGAACGCCATGCCGAGGACCGACCCGGCCGCCACCCCGAGCACGGTGACCCAGAGCCAGGTCAGCCACTTGCCGGCATCGGTCGGCAGGGACACCTTGCCCAGCGCCGCGGAGAAGCCGAGCAGGACGGCGCTCTCCAGGATCACGACCGTGAAGACCATGATGATCTTCCCGATGAAGTACGCGGCCGGCGGCATCGGGGTACCTTCCAGGCGCTTGAGGATGCCCTTCTCCCGCTCGATGGAGATCTGGATGGCCAGGGTCTGGAACGAGGCGCCGAACAGCCCGACCGCGAGGATGCCGGGCACGAAGTACTGGGCGAAGCTCAGCCCGCCCTGGATGTTGTACTTGACGACCTGGGTGAAGAACAGCAGCAGGATGACCGGGAAGGCGAGCGTGAAGACCACCGACTCGCGCTGCCGGAAGAACTCCCGGATCTCCAGCTTGCCCCGCTCCCAGCCGATCCGGGCCGCGTGCGCCGGACCGTGCCCGGCCCGTACCGCCGTGCTGGTCATACCGTCACCTCGACTCGTTCGCCTTCCGCCCGGTTGATCATTTGCAGATAGATGTCCTCCAGCGTGGGCCGCGCCACGGTCAGCCCCGGTACCTCGCCACCGAAGCGCTCGGCGAGCTTGTGCACCTCGGCCGTGGGCGTGTCGGTGGACACGCTTTCCCGGCCGTTCGGGCCGTCCCACCCGACCACCGTCGCCGCCTCGTCCCGGCCGCCGAGCGTGGCCGGCGTGGCGATCTCCAGCATGCGGCCCTGCGCGATCACGCCGACGCGGTCCGCCAGCTCCTCCGCCTCGTACAGGTAGTGCGTGGTGAGCAGGATCGTCGTGCCCTCCGCGGACAGCCCGTGGATCAGCTGCCAGAACTCCTTGCGCGCCTCCGGGTCGAAGCCGGTCGTGGGCTCGTCGAGGAAGAGCAGCTCGGGTCGGCCCACCATGCCGAGCGCGACGTCCAGCCGCCGCCGCTGGCCGCCGGACAAGTTGACCGCCCGGCTGTTCGCCTTCTCGCTCAGCCCCACCGCACGGATCACCTCCGCCGGATCCCGCGGTGCCGGGTAGTACTTGGCGAGGTGCGACACGATCTCCTGCACCGTCACCGTCTCGAACTCACCGGTCCCCTGGAGCACGATGCCCACGCGGGCCCGCCAGTCCCGGGTGGGGCGGGCCGGGTCGGTGCCCAGCACGCTCACCTCGCCGCCGGTGCGCGGCCGGTACCCCTCCAGAATCTCCACCGTCGTGGTCTTGCCAGCCCCGTTGGGACCCAGTAGCGCGAAGCACTCGCCCCGCGCCACGTCCAGGTCCAGCCCTTCCACGGCTACCTGAGCGCCGTATTTCTTGCGCAATCCGCGGACGCGGATCGCGGGTTCGTCTGTCATGTACGCAAGCGTGACCGACCAGGGCAAGCGTTTTCCACCGGGTCCGTGAGCGAACTCACCGGACCCGCTGAGCTACCGTTCAGTACGCTGCGGGAATGGCGTACCGACTGGACCCGCCGGACCGGCCCTGGGTGATGCGGACCTACGCCGGGCACTCCTCGGCGGCCGCCAGCAACGCGCTCTACCGGCGCAACCTGGCCAAGGGCCAGACCGGGCTGTCGGTCGCGTTCGACCTGCCCACGCAGACCGGGTACGACGCCGACCATGAGCTGGCCCGGGGTGAGGTGGGTCGGGTCGGGGTACCGATCGGCCACCTGGGCGACATGCGGGCGCTCTTCGAAGGCATCCCGCTCGGGTCGGCGAACACGTCCATGACGATCAATGCCACGGCGATGTGGCTGCTCGCGCTCTACCAGGTGGTCGCCGAGGAGCACGGCGCCGACCCGTCCGTGCTGGCCGGCACCACGCAGAACGACATCGTCAAGGAGTACCTGTCCCGCGGCACCTACATCTTCCCGCCGGGCCCCTCCCTGCGGCTGACCGCGGACCTCGTCGCCTACGCCGTCACCGAGCTGCCCCGGTGGAACCCGGTCAACATCTGCTCGTACCACCTCCAGGAGGCGGGTGCGACGCCGGTCCAGGAGGTGGGCTTCGCGCTCGGCACCGCGGTCGCGGTCCTCGACGCGGTACGCGACTACGGGCAGGTGCCGCCGGAGCGCTTCGGCGAGGTGGTCGCCCGGGTGTCGTTCTTCGTCAACGCCGGGGTGCGCTTCGTCGAGGAGATGGCGAAGATGCGCGCCTTCGTCGCGCTGTGGGACGAGATAACCGAGCAGCGGTACGGGATCCAGGATCCGAAGCAGCGCCGGCTCCGGTACGGGGTACAGGTCAACTCGCTCGGGCTGACCGAGGCGCAGCCGGAGAACAACGTGGCCCGCATCGTGCTGGAGATGCTCGGGGTCACGCTGTCGCGCGGCGCCCGCGCCCGGGCCGTGCAGCTACCGGCGTGGAACGAGGCGCTCGGCCTGCCCCGGCCGTGGGACCAGCAGTGGTCGCTGCGTATGCAACAGGTGCTCGCGTACGAGTCGGACCTGCTGGAGTACCCGGACCTGTTCGACGGCTCCCCGGTGGTCGCCGGGCTGGTGGCGTCCATTGTGGACGGTGCGCGGACCGAGCTGGACCAGATCCTCGACCAGGGTGGCATCGTGGGCGCCGTGGAGAGCGGCTACCTCAAGAGCGCGCTGGTCGCCTCGCTGGCCCAGCGCCGGCACCGGCTGGAGACTGGCGAGGACGTCGTGGTGGGCGTCAACCGGTTCACCGAGACCGAACCCTCACCGCTGACCGAGGCCGGTGCCGTGTCCGTGGAACGGATCGACCCGGCCGTCGAGGAGGCCGCGATCGACGCGCTGGCGAAGTGGCGGGCCAACCGCTCGCCGTCGGCCGTCGAGGCGGCGCTGGCGCGGCTGCGCGCGGACGCCGCCACCGACGCCAACCTCATGCCGTCCACAGTGGAGTGCGTCCGGGCCGGCGTGACGACCGGGGAGTGGGCCGGCGCGCTGCGCGAGGTCTTCGGCGAGTACCGCGCCCCGACCGGCCTGACCGCGTCGTCCGGCGCCGGTGGCGACGAGTCGCTGGCACGCGTGCGCGAACGGGTGGCCGCGACCGCCGCCGAGCTGGGTGCCAGCCGGCTGCGCATGCTCGTCGGCAAGCCCGGGCTGGACGGGCACTCCAACGGCGCCGAGCAGATCGCGGTGCGCGCGCGTGACGCCGGCTTCGAGGTGGTGTACCAGGGCATCCGGCTGACCCCGGCGCAGATCGTGGCGGCCGCCGTGGCCGAGGATGTGAACCTGGTCGGGCTGTCGGTGCTGTCGGGCTCGCACATGGCCGCGGTACCGGCGGTGCTGGACGGGTTGCGCGCGGCCGGCCTCGGCGACGTCCCGGTCGTCGTCGGCGGCATCATCCCGCCCGCCGACGAGGGGGCGCTGCGCGCGGCGGGCGTGGCGCGGGTGTTCACCCCCAAGGACTTCGAGCTGACCTCGATCGTCGACGGGCTGGTCAGCGTGGTACGGGAGGCGGCGGGCCTGTCCTGAGCCCGCTGCCGGCGCGGGCCGCCGCGCGGGCCGCCTTGCGCCGCCGGCGCCGCCGCCGGATCCAGACGAAGAACAGCACGATCCCGGCCAGGAACACCACGATCAGGATCGGCAGCACGATCGCGACGATCGACATCACGGCGCTGAACACGTCCTCGGCGAGGCTCACGAACGGCGTGCCCGTGCCGAGCGTGGTCGCGTTGACCACCGGCCGGGCGCTCGCCTTCACCCCGTGCACGCACAGCGCGATGATCACGCCGGCCGCGATGGGGATCCATTGATGGCTGCTGAAGAACGTGCCCGGGTCGCTGACGGTGGTGGTCTGCGACTCCGACGCGGCGCCGAACGCCAGGCCCCCGGCGGTCGGCCGGATCACCGTGTGCAGCACGTCGTTGATGTGGTCGACCACCGGGATCTTGTCGGCCACCATCTCGATCGCGAGCAGGATGCCGAGGATGATCAGTACCCAGCCGTTGGTCAGCCAGTGCCAGCTGCCCGGCAGCGTCATCAGATGGGTGTACCGGGAGAGCAGGCCCACCGCCAGCAGCGGGATCCATGCATTCAATCCGGCCGATGCCGCCAGGCCCATACCGGTGAGTGCTTCGAACACGGGTACCAGCATGGCATCGCCGCGCCACTTCGCCACTCGGGTACCCTCCCCGGGGTGCGGTTGGTGATTGCGCGGTGCTCGGTGGACTACATCGGTCGGCTCACGGCACACCTGCCGGTGGCCACCCGGCTGCTCATGGTCAAGGCGGACGGGTCGGTGTCGGTGCACGCCGACGACCGGGCGTACAAGCCGCTGAACTGGATGAGCCCGCCGTGTCGCATCGAGGAGGCGCCGGGCGTGTGGCGGGTGGTCAACAAGGCCGGCGAGGAGCTGCGCATCACGCTGGAGGAGGTGTTCCAGGACAGCTCCTACGAGCTGGGCGTGGACCCCGGGCTGCGCAAGGACGGCGTCGAGGCGCACCTGCAGGAGCTGCTGGCCGCCACGCCCGCCGTGCTTGGCGACGGCTTCACGCTGGTCCGCCGGGAGTACCCGACCGCGATCGGACCGGTCGACCTGCTCTGCCGGGACGGCTCCGGCGCCACCGTGGCGGTGGAGGTCAAGCGGCGCGGCGAGATCGACGGCGTGGAGCAGCTGACCCGCTACCTCGACCTGCTCGGCCGGGATCCGCTGCTCGCGCCGGTGTCCGGCATGTTCGCGGCGCAGGAGATCAAGCCGCAGGCGCGGGTACTGGCCGAGGACCGCGGGATCCGCTGTGTGGTGCTGGACTACGACGCCCTCCGGGGCGTGGTGCGCGACGAGCTGACGCTGTTCTAGGTGCGCTCGCCGTACCGTGCCGGCAGAAGATCTGCTGCACGCACTCCCAAGTAACAACTGCCCGCAACCGTCTTGACGTGCTGGATGCCTGGAGTGTGTCGAGCCGGGGGAGGGTGCGCCGCCGTTGTGTGGGCTGTTCTAGGTGCGCCTCCAAGATCTCGGCCGTAGGGCGCCGGGCCCGTACCCTCTGTGTCATGAACCGCCGGATTGCCGCACTCGTCATGGTCCTGTCGGCTGTGGTGGCGTTGGCCTGTAAAGGCGCGGACGCCGCCGATCCGGCCCCGACGAAGACCGGCAAGCCGCGGGCCAGCCTGCCGTCCTCGATGGTGGCGCTGGGCGACTCGATCACCGCCGGTGTCGGCGCCTGCCTGAGCCTGTCCGCGTGCGCGCGCAACTCCTGGGCCACCGGGGACGGCACCCTGGTCAGCAGCCACTACCGGCGCATCCTCGCGGGCAACCCGGCGATCCGGGGGCACGCGGTCAACCTGGCCCGGCCGGGCGCGACCGTGGCCGACCTGGCCGGCCAGGCGGGCGCGGCGGTGGCGCAGCGGCCGGACTACGTCACGATCCTGATCGGCGCGAACGACGCCTGCCGCCCGAGCATCGACCAGATGACCACGAAGGCCGACTTCCAGGCCCGGTTCGGCGCGGCGCTGGGCACGCTGCACCGGGGACTGCCGCAGGCGCGAATCCTCGTGGTCAGCATCCCGGACGTGTACCACGTGTGGGAGGTGGGCCACACGAACCGCATCGCACGGGACGTGTGGGCGCTGGGCGTGTGCCCGTCGCTGCTGGCCAACCCCGCGTCGACGGCGCCGGCGGACGCGGCGCGGCGGCAGCGGTTCCGGGACCGGGTGGACGCCTACGACGCGGTACTTGCCGCCGTGTGCAAGGAGTACGGGCCCCGGTGCCGGTACGACAACGGGGCCGCGCACGGTACCCCGTTCGGCATCGAGAAGCTCAACACGCTGGACTACTTCCACCCCAACGTCGACGGGCAGGCCCAGCTCGCCGAGCTGACCTACCCGGGCTCGTTCACGTGGGGCTAGCGCCACGCGGCGCAGCGCCACGCGGCGCCGCGGCCCGGCTCAGCGCTTGTGGATGAGCTGGATCGCCCGCGTGATCAGCTTCACCTGCTTCGGGGAGCGGTCGAAGCTCAGCGACGGCAGCGGTGAGGGCATGCGGCGCTTGGTGATCGCCTTCGGCCGGGTGAACTCGCGCAGCCCGTCGGCTCCATGGATGCGCCCGAACCCGGAGTCGCCGACCCCGCCGAACGGCAGCGCCGGCTGCCCGGCGAACGAGATCACCGAGTTCACCGCGGTCATCCCCGAGCGCATCCGCCGGGCCAGCGCGACGCCCCGGTGCCGGGAGAACACCGCGCCGCCCAGCCCGTAGCGGCTCGCGTTGGCCAGGCGTACCCCCTCCTCGGCGTCGCGGACCCGGGTCACCGTCAGCGTCGGGCCGAACGTCTCCTCCTGCACCGCCACCGCGTCCTCGGGCACGTCGACCAGGATGGTCGGGCGGACGTACGGCGGGGCCACCGCGTCAGGCCCGCCGAGCACCGCCCGGCCGCCCCGGGCCAGCGCGTCGTCGATGTGCCGCCGGATCGTGTCGAGCTGGGCCGGCATGGTGATCGGGCCGATGTCCGCGCCGTCCTCGATGCCCACCTTCAGCCGCCCGGCCCGCTCCACCAGCCGGGCCAGGAACGCGTCGTAGACCGCGTCGGCGACGTAGACCCGTTCGATGCCCACGCAGGTCTGGCCGGCGTTGGTCAGCCCGCCCCACGTGGCGGCGGCGGCCGCCGCGCCCGGGTCGGCATCGGCGTCGACGATCATCGCGTCCTTCCCGCCGCATTCGAGCAGCACCGGGGTCAGCGTCTCGGCGCACGCCGCCATGATCTTCTTACCGGTGGCGGTGGAGCCGGTGAACGCCACCTTGTCCACGCCCGCGCCGGTCAGCGCGGCGCCGGTCTCCCCGGTGCCGATCACGACCTGGAAGACCGGCTGCTCCGGTACCGCCTCGGCGAACCGGTCGGCCAGCCACGCGCCCACCGTCGGGGTGTACTCGCTGGGCTTGAACACCACCGCGTTACCCGCCGCCAGGGCGTACCCGATGGAGCCCAGCGGCGTCAGCACCGGGTAGTTCCACGGCCCGATCACGCCGATCACACCGTACGGCTGGTACTCCAGCCGGGCGCTGTACTCGAACTGCAGCAGCGAGCTGGGCACCCGCCGGGACCGCAGCACCTGCCGCGCGTGCCGGGCCGCCCAGGCGACGTGGTCGATCCCGCCGCCGGCCTCCACGATCGCCTCGGCGACCGGCTTGCCGGTCTCCTGGTGCATCAGCTCGGCCAGCTCCGGCAGGCGGCGGGCGAGGTCGGCGCGCCAGCGCAGCAGCCGGTGGCGGCGCGAGGCGAAGCCGAGCCCGGCCCACCACGCGGCCGCCTCCCGGGCTCGGGCCACCGCGTCGGCGACCTGCGCCGGGCCGGCGACCGGGAACCGGCCCACCTCCGCCCCGGTCACGGGATTGGTGGAGACCAACGAGCCGTCCTCGACGACGGGCACACCGGGGGTCCGTGTAGCGGTCATGCCGCGAGTCTAAAACCGAAAACTACTCATGGGTACGGCCAGCGACGCCGCACTTCAGCGGCGGACCGTAGGTCGTGGCGTGCGCTGGGTCACGCACGGCCCATTGACCGCCCGCCACGTGGCAGACTCCCGGACAAGGACTGAACAGGCGTTTAGGGAGGGCGGCGTGGCCCGGAAGTTCAGCAGCGTCGGCGTGATCGGTCTGGGCACCATGGGCGCCGGGATCGTCGAGGTCTTCGCCCGCAAGGGCGTCGACGTGGTGGCCGTCGAGGTCGACGAAGCCGCCCTGGAACGGGCCCGCGCGAGCATCACCGGCTCGACCGACCGGGCGGTGGCCCGGGAAAAGCTGTCCGAGGCCGAACGGGACGCGCTGCTCGGCCGGATCCGGTTCGTCGTCGGGCTCGCCGAGCTGAGCGGCGTCGACCTGGTCGTCGAGGCCGTACCGGAACAGCTCGAACTCAAGCGCAAGATCTTCGCGGAGCTCGACGAGGTGTGCCGGCCGGACACGATCCTCGCCACCAACACCAGCTCCCTGTCGGTCACCGAGATCTCCGTCGCCACCCGCCGGCCCAACCAGGTCGTCGGCATGCACTTCTTCAACCCGGCACCGATCATGAAGCTGGTCGAGATCGTCAAGACCGTGGTCACCGACGAGACCGTCGTGACCGACGTCGAGGCGTTGTGCGAGAGCCTCGGCAAGGTCGACGTGACGATCAACGACCGGGCCGGGTTCATCGCCAACGCGCTGCTGTTCGGCTACCTCAACCACGCCGTCGCGCTCTACGAGGCCAACTACGTCAGCCGGGAGGACCTCGACGCCGCCATGCGCCTCGGCTGCGGGTTGCCCATGGGTCCGCTCGCGCTGATGGACCTCATCGGGCTGGACACCGCCTACGAGATCCTCGACACCATGTACCGGCGGGGCGGGCGGGACCGCCGGCACGCGCCGGTACCCCTGATCAAGCAGATGGTCACCGCCGGGCTGCTGGGCCGCAAGTCCGGCCGGGGCTTCTACACCTACGAGAAGCCCGGCTCGCCCAAGGCGATCCCGGACGCCGCCACCCCGGCGCCGGTATCCGCTGGCGACGGCGCTACCGTCCGGACCGTGGGGGTCGTCGGGTCGGGCACCATGGCTTCCGGCATCGTCGAGGTGTTCGCACGGGCCGGGTACGACGTCATCGCGGTGGCGCGGGCCGCGGACAAGGCCGCGAAGCTGCGCGACAAGATGACCGCCTCGCTCACCAAGGGCGTGGTGCGCGGCAAGCTCTCCGAGGCCGACCGGGACGCCGCGCTCGGCCGGGTCACCTGGTCGGCGGAGCTGGAGCGGCTGGCCGACGTCGACCTGGTGGTCGAGGCGGTGGTCGAGGAGCTCATCGTTAAGAAGGCGCTGTTCGCCTCGCTCGACGAGATCTGCAAGCCGGGGGTGGTTCTGGCCACGACCACCTCGTCCCTGCCGGTCATCGAGTGCGCGATGGCCACCGGGCGGCCGGCCGATGTGGTGGGGCTGCACTTCTTCAACCCGGCGCCGGTGATGGGGCTGGTCGAGGTGGTCCGCACGATCCGCACCTCGCCGGAGGTGGTGGCCACCGCCACCGGGGTATGCCAGGCGATCGGCAAGCAGGCCGTGGTGTGCGCCGACCGGGCCGGGTTCGTGGTCAACGCGCTGCTATTCCCGTACCTCAACGACGCGGTGAAGATGCTCGAAGCCAGCTACGCCACCGCCGACGACATCGACTACGCGATGAAGCTGGGCTGTGCCTACCCGATGGGCCCGTTCCAGCTGCTCGACGTCGTCGGGCTGGACGTCTCCCTGGCCATCCAGCAGACGCTCTACCTGGAGTTGCGCGAACCCGGCTTCGCCCCGGCACCGCTGCTGGAACAGCTCGTCACGGCCGGGTACCTGGGTCGCAAGGTCGGCCGGGGGTTCCGCGACTACCGTTGACCCCGTGCCCCGCCGCCACCGCCGCCGCCCCGACGCCGAGGCGCCGCTGGACCCCGACCGCGTGCGGCGCGGCGTCGAGCGCGTCCAGGCGCAGCCCGACGGCGAATGGCTGGTGCGCAACGTTCCTGGGAGCGACAAGACGTACCGCTGTCCCGGCTGCGACCACGAGATCGCACCCGGTACCGGGCATCTGGTGGTCTGGCCGGCCGACGAGCGGGGCGACCTGACCGACCGGCGGCACTGGCACGCCGCCTGTTGGCGGGCCCGCGACCGGCGGACGCCGACCGGCCGCCGGCGCTGAGGCCGGACACCGTCGCTGGTCGGCGCTACTCCTGGTCGGCGCCTACCCGGACCGCCCGGTCCCCTGCCCCGTCTGGCGCCGGCTCGCCTTGCGCCGACGCTTGGCCTTCACTTTTGGAGTGGTCGGGCTGGTGCTGGTCCGGTGCCGGACCGGCCGGGCGCCGTTCGTCGTGGGTCGAAGCGGCAAGGCGGCCTTCCTCAGCCTGCCGGCGCGCCTCGGCCTCGGCCTGCCGGGCGGCCCCCGCCCGCCGGCGCGCCTCGGCCTCGGCCTGCCGGGCGGCCCCCGCCCGCCGGCGCGCCTCGGCCTCGGCCTGCCGGGCGGCCTCCGCCTGCTGGTGCGCGGCGGCGGCCTGCTGGTGCGCGGCGGCCGCCTGCTGCTGGGCAGCGGCCAGGTGGTGCTGCGCCTCGGTGGCCTGCTGCCGCGTCCGGGCCAGCTCCTCATGGGCCGCCCCGAGCTCCTGGTGCGCCTGCACGGCCTGTGCCCGCGCCGCCTCGGCGTGCTGCACCGCCTCGGTCTGCTGGCGCTGCAGGTCGGCCACGCGGCGGTGGGCCTCGGCGACGAGCTGCTCGGCGTGCGCCCGCGCGTTGCCCACCACGTGGTCGGCCTCAGCCTTGGCAGCGTTGAGGATCCGCTCGGCCTCCGCGCGCATGGCCGCGACCACCTGCTCGCCCTGGGCCCGGGCGCTGGCCAGCTCGGCCTCGAGGGCGGCGCGTCGCTGCACCGTCTCGTGCTCGACGGCCGCGCGGTGGTGGGCCGCGTATGCCTCGGCCTCCGCCTTGAGCTGTTCGGCCTGCGCGGCGGCCTGGTCGGTCACCCGGCGGGCCTCCTGCTGCGCGGTGGCCAACGCCGCGTCGGCCTCACCCTGGAGCCGGTCGACGTAATCCTGGACCCGGGCCGCCTCCGCCTCCAGCTCGGTCCGACGGGCGGCCGCGGCACGGTCCTCCTCGGCCCGCCGCGCGGCCAGTACCGTCTCGAAGTCCCGGATCGCCTGGTCGTGCTGCAGACGGGCGTCGCGGATGATGCGTTCGGCTTCGGCGCGCTGTGTGGCGATGCTCTCCTCGGCGTCGGCGCGGATCGCCGCGGCCTGGTCCTCGGCCAGCGCCAGGATCTGGCCGACCCGTTCGCCGAGATGACGGAAGGAGGCGTTGGTGGTGACCGTGGTGGAGCCGGAGGGCCGCTGGCGGGCCTCGACGAGTTCGAGCTGAAGCTGCTGTACCTGGGCGGCCAGTGCATGGGCCTGGGCGAAGGCCTCGTCACGCTCGGCGGCTATCGTCGCGCTCTCGGCTTCCAGCAGGCGGACGCATTTATCGACCTGATCGGTCTTGTATCCACGGAAGGCGAGTTCGAAGTTTCGTTCCGACGGCAGGTCTTCGCCGAGCGCGAACAAGTCTCCGCCGTGCGCCATGGCACCATCCTCACACGCAATGTCCCGTCGCGCAGGCCTTCAGGCCGGCGCGACGGGACCTGCGGTTGTCCGGGGTCCGGCGGTGGCTCAACCCGCCGTGACCTTGTTTTCCTTCTCGGATTTCGTCTCTTTGCTGGCGTCCGCGGCCTGGGTAACACTCGGCATGATACCGGCCAGGCCCGAAAGCATCTGACCCAGTTGCGCGGTGACCGCGTCCTTCTGGCGGGTCAGCTCGTCGACCTCACGCCGGGCCGCCGTCGTGGTGAGCTCGGCCTCGGTGCGCGCGTCGGTCACCATCCGGTGCGCCTCGCTGCGCGCCTCGTTGACGGTCTTGTCGGCCAGCGCCTTCGCCTTCTCGACGGTCTCGTCGGCGTGCCGCTCGGAATCGATGCGCCGCGCCTCGGCACGCTGCTCGATCTCCTTGGCCCGGTCCTCGGCCGCCCGGGCCCGCTGCTCGGCCTCGGCGACCAGCTTCTGGGTGTTGGCGACGGCGGAGGCGTGCCGCTGCGACTCCTCGCGCTCGCTGGCCTCCCGGCGCTCGGCCAGTTCGAGTTGCAGCGCCTGCAGGTCCTTGTCGCGCTTGTCCCGGGCGTCGGCCAGCAGTTTGGTCGCCTCGGCGCGCTTCTCCTCGGCCTCGCGGGCCGCCTTGGCGCGCAGCTGGGTGATCTCCCGCTCGGCGGTGGCCCGCAGCGTGGATACCTCGCGCTCGACCGTCGCCTTCAGCTCGGCCACCTCGTGCGCGGTGGCGGTGCGCAGCTGCTTGGTCTCCCGCTCCGCGTCGGCCCGCAGCGTGTCCGCCTCCCGGCGCGCGTGGACCCGGACCTCCGCCGCTTCCCGCTCGGCCGCGGTGCGCAGGTTGCTCGCCTCCCGCTCCGCGGTCGCCTTCATCGCCGCCGCTTCGGCCCGCGCCTTGTCGGTGATCTCCCGCCCCTCCAACCGGGCGGCCGATACGATGCCCTCCGCCTCCCGCTTGGCCTCACCGCGGTGGTCGTTGGCCTGCTCCTCGGCCAACCGCAGGATCTGCTCGACGCGGGTGCCCAGCCCCGACAACGTCGGCCGGCTGTTCTCCTCGAGCTGTTTGTTGGTGTCGGTCAGCTTCTGCTCGATCGAACTGAGTCGCTGCTCGGCCTGGCGCAACCGGCGCTGGGACTCGTTCATCCGCTGCTCGGCCTCGGCCCGGGCCTGCTCGGCCTGGGTGATCGCGGCGGTCAGCCGTTGCACATACGCATCTACTTGAGCGCGGTCGTACCCGCGCAACTGAACGCTGAATTCGGCACCCGCGGCGTCGTCGAAGAACGCGAGGGAGGAAGGCTGCTGCTGGGGCATTGGCACATACTTGCAGATGCCCCCGGTGGCTCCGCAAGACCGTACGTGCCACGTCGTATGCGTATTGTGTTGCGCGGTGTCCACCGGAAGGGGAAAGGCGGGGCGCCGACGGCGTTGGCGGCGCCCCCGTCCGGTCCGGTCTCTCACTTCCCCCGGAACCGGCGAATCTCCGTCAGGTGACGGGCGCGCAGCTCAGCGTCACGCACGCCCAGTCCCTCCTCCGGCGCCAGGCACAGTACCCCCACCTTGCCCTGGTGGGCGTTGCGGTGCACCTCCCACGCGGCCTGGCCGGTCTGCTCCAGCGGGTAGCACTTGGACAGCGTGGGATGGATGCGGCCGCGGGCGACCAGGCGGTTGGCCTCCCACGCCTCGCGGTAGTTGGCGAAGTGCGAGCCGATGATCCGCTTGAGGTTCATCCAGAGGTACCGGTTGTCGTACTGGTGCAGGTAGCCGCTCGTCGACGCGCAGGTGACGACGGTACCGCCGCGCTTGGCGACGAACACGCTCACGCCGAAGGTCTCCCGGCCCGGGTGCTCGAAGACGATGTCGGGATCGTCGCCGCCGGTGAGCTCACGGACCCGCGCGCCGAACCGGCGCCACTCCCGCTCGTCCTGGTGGTGCTCGTCCTTCCAGAACCGGTACCCCTCGGCCGCGCGGTCGATCACCAGCTCGGCGCCCATCCGCCGGCAGAGCTCCGCCTTCTCCGGGCTGGACACCACGCACACCGGTACCGCGCCGCCGTTGAGCGCGAACTGGGTGGCGTACGAGCCCAGGCCGCCGGAGGCGCCCCAGATCAGCACCACGTCACCCTGCTTGAGGTTGGCGCCGTGGTGGGACACGAGCTGCCGGTACGCGGTGGAGTTCACCAGGCCCGGGCAGGCGGCCTCCTCCCAGGTCAGGTGCGCCGGCTTGGGCATGAGCTGGTTCGCCTTGACCAGCGCCAGCTCGGCCAGCCCGCCGAAGTTGGTCTCGAACCCCCAGATCCGCTGCTCCGGATCGAGCATCGTGTCGTCGTGCCCCGCGGCGTCCTCCAGCTCGACCGACAGGCAGTGGGCGACCACCTCGTCGCCGGGCTTCCACTTGGTCACGCCGGCGCCGACCCGCAGCACGACCCCCGCGGCGTCCGAGCCGACCACGTGGTACGGCAGGTCGTGCCGCTTGGTCAGGGCGGACAGCCGGCCGTACCGCTGGAGGAACTTGAACGTGGGCAGCGGCTCGAAGATGCTCGTCCACACCGTGTTGTAGTTGATCGCGCTGGCCATCACCGCGACCAGTGCCTCCCCGGGTCCGAGCTCGGGGGTGGGCACCTCCTCGACGTGCAGCGACTTGCGGGGATCGCGTTCGCGGGTGGTCAACCCGTCGAACATGTCCGCCTCGTCGGCCCGGACCAGCACCCCCCGGTAGCTCTCCGGTACCGGCAGGCCAGCCACCGCCGCCGGCTCGTCCGACATGATCGCTTCGCGGATCCGCTGCACGACGTCCTCCCACCTCTCGGGGTGGGGCGGACGTTACTTAACGGTAGTTATGAACGGAACACTCTGTGGTGAAGCTAACCCGCCGGTTCCACCAACTCCACGAGCACGCCGCCGGCGTCCTTGGGGTGGACGAAGTTGATGCGCGAGCCGGCGGTACCCCGGCGGGGTTGGTCGTAGAGGAGCCGGAGCCCCCGGGCCCGCAGCGTGGCGGCGGCGGCCGACACGTCGGCGACGGTGTAGGCGATCTGCTGCACGCCCGGCCCGCTGCGGTCGAGGAACCTGGCGATGGCGGAGTCCGGCCGCAGCGGCGCGAGCAGCTGGATCCGGTCGGGGCCGTCGCCCACGGCGAGCATCGCCTCGCGGACGCCCTGCTCCTGGTTCTCCTCCCGGTGCACGCAGCGCATGCCGAAGGCGCGGGCGTAGAACTCGATCGCCGCGTCGAGGTCGGGTACCGCGATCCCGACGTGATCGATGCGCAGGAGGCCGATACCTGTGACGGGGGCCGCATCCGGGACCGATGAAGAAGCCATGGCGATAGTCTGGCCCGAACGACCGTTCAGTGCCTATGTCGGGGAGTTCACAAAATGACTTCGGTGATCGTCGGCGGCGCGCGTACCCCCATGGGGCGGCTGCTGGGCAACCTCAAGAGCTTTCCGGCCACGGCGCTGGGCGCGGCCGCGATCAAGGCGGCGCTGGAGCGCGGCGGCGTGTCCCCCGAACAGGTGCAGTACGTGATCATGGGTCAGGTGCTGCAGGCGGGGGCCGGGCAGATGCCGGCCCGGCAGGCCGCCGTCGCAGCCGGTATCCCGATGACCGTGCCTTCGCTGACCGTCAACAAGGTCTGCCTGTCGGGGATGGACGCGATCGCCCTGGCCGACCAGCTCATCCGGGCCGGCGAGTTCGACATCGTGGTCGCCGGCGGGATGGAGTCGATGACCAAGGCGCCGCACCTGCTCGCCGGGCAGCGGGAGGGGTACAAGTACGGCGAGGTCACGCTCTTGGACCACATGGCCTTCGACGGGCTCACCGACGCCTACGACGGGGTGTCGATGGGCGAGTCCACCGACCGGCACACCAAGCGGTACGGGATCTCCCGGGAGGAGCAGGACGCCTTCGGCGCCGCCTCGCACCAGAAGGCCGCCGCCGCGCAGAAGAACGGCGCGTTCGCCGAGGAGATCACCCCGCTGCCGGTACCCCAGAAGCGCGGCGAGCCTGTCGTGATCAATGAGGACGAGGGGATCCGGCCGGACACCACCCCGGAGACGCTGGCCAAGCTCCGGCCGGCGTTCGGGGCGGACGGCACGATCACCGCCGGTACCTCCTCGCCGATCTCCGACGGGGCGGCGGCGGTCGTGGTGATGAGCGAGACCCGCGCGCGCCAGCTAGGCCTGACCTGGCTCGCCGAGATCGGCTCGCACGGCAACGTCGCCGGCCCGGACAACTCGCTGCACAGCCAGCCGGCCCGGGCGATCACGCAGGCCCTGGGCAAGGCCGGTCTGTCGGTCGACGACCTGGACCTGATCGAGATCAACGAGGCCTTCGCGGCAGTTGGTGTCCAGTCGACGAAAGAGCTCGGAGTCCGTCCCGATATCGTCAACGTGAACGGCGGCGCGATCGCCCTCGGCCACCCGATCGGAATGTCCGGCGCCCGCCTGGTGCTCACGCTCGCGCTGGAGCTCAAGCGGCGCGGCGGCGGCCTGGGCGCGGCGGCGCTGTGCGGCGGGGGTGGGCAGGGTGACGCGCTGCTGATCCGGGTACCGGGTGACTGACTAGGAGGAGCGCAGGTGCGGCCACCACCTTTGGAGTTCGCGGCGACGGTGGTGGGCGGCGCGGTGACGGACCTGGAAAGGGACGGCTTCGTCGGGTACGTGTTCGGGTTGACCGACGGCAACGGCGGCTGCCTGCTGGTGCAGCGCGCCGACGACCCGGAGCCGCACCAGGAGCCGTACTGCCTTGTGTGGGGTGCGCAGGAGGGCACCACCTACGGCGGGGTCGAGCGGGTGACCGTCGACCCCGGCGACCTCACCTTCGAGATGACCACGCCCAACGCGGCCGAGCTGGGGACCCCGCGCCGGTTCCGGATCACGTTCCCGGCCGACCGCACCGAGGAGGTGCGCGCCGGACTGTGTCGGACTCTCGGACCGGACGTCGTCGGCTGACCGACGTCCCCGCGCTCGTCTCGGCAGCCGGGGACGGTGACCCGCGCGCGCTGGCGCGGCTGATCAGCCTGGTGGAGAACGACGACCCCGCGCTGCCGGCCCTCGCCGCGGCGCTCGCCCCGCACACCGGGCACGCGCAGGTCATCGGGCTGACCGGGTCGCCCGGCGTGGGCAAGTCGACCACCACCAACGAGCTGGTGCGGGCGCTGCGCGCGCGCGGCCAGCGGGTCGGCGTGCTGGCCGTGGACCCGTCCAGCCCGTACACCGGCGGGGCCATCCTCGGCGACCGGGTGCGGATGCAGGACCACGCCACCGACCCCGGGGTCTACATCCGGTCGATGTCCGCGCGCGGGCACCTGGGCGGGCTGGCCGCGGCGACCCCCCAGGCGGTACGGATCCTGGAGGGCGCCGGCTGCGACGTCGTGCTCGTGGAGACCGTCGGGGTCGGGCAGGCCGAGGTCGCGGTGGCCTCGCTCGCCGACACCACGCTCGTGCTGCTCGCGCCGGGCATGGGCGACGCGATCCAGGCGGTGAAGGCGGGCATCCTGGAGATCGCCGACGTCTTCGTCGTCAACAAGGCCGACCGGGACGGGGCCGACGCCACCTACCGCGACATCCAGGGCATGCTCGGGCTGGTCTCGCGCGGGCCGGGCGAGTGGCGGCCGCCGGTGGTGCGCGCGGTGGCGGCCAAGGGCGAGGGCATCGACGACGTGCTGGCCGCGATCGACAAACACCGCGACTGGCTGGTCGCCCACGACGAGCTGCGCCGTCGCCGCGAGGCGCGGGCCGCCGCGGAGGTCGAGGCGATCGCGCTGGCCACGCTGCGTGCGCGGATGGGTTCGTTGCGCGACGGTACCGCGCTGCCGGCGCTCGCGGCCGCGGTGGCCGGCGGCCGCTCCGACCCGTACACCGCGGCGCGGACGCTGCTTGAGGGGCTGGCGGGCCGGTCGTCGTGACGTGCGGGCCTGATTCCGTAGGCTTCCGCGGCACTCCCTAGGCTCCCGCGGCCGGCGCCGCCGGCCCGGATCTCGGCCGTCCGGCTCCTCCCCGCGGTGGTGCGGCGCGGGTACGCTCGCGCTCGCATCCGCGGGAGCGAGACCAGGGGGAGACCACCATGACAGATGTCGTGTCCGAACCGACGGGGACCGTCCGCGCGACCGCTGCGGTGCCGGCAGCCGCCGACGCGCCGGACCCCGGCACCGTGCCGGACCGCGCCGCGGCGCTCGCAGATAAGGCCGGCGACCTTGCCGAGCGGGCCGGCGACGCGGTGCAGGAGGCGGCCGCCACCGTGGTCAGCCGGATCCGCAACAACGCGACGCTGCCGGCGTCCCGCGGCAAGACGACGATCGCCAACGAGGTCGTCGAGAAGATCGCCGGGATCGCTGCCCGGGAGGTGCCCGGCGTCTACGACCTCGGCGGCGACGTCGCCCGTGTGCTGTCCGCCGTCAAGGAGAAGCTGCGCCTGGGCGAGGAGAGTGCCGCACAGGGCGTGTCGGTGAAGCTGGAGGGCAACACCGCCGAGATCCAGGTGGTCATCGTCATCGAGTTCGGCTTCCAGGTCTTCTCGGTCACCGAGAAGGTACGGGAGAAGGTGATCAGCTCGGTGGAGAACCTGCTCGGCCTCGACGTGGTCGCGGTGGACGTGATCGTCGACGACGTGCACGTCGACGAGAGCGGCTCGGCGAGCGCCGACGCCGAACGCGCCAAGGGCTACGTGGCCGAGACCAGGGCGATCGTCGTCGGGGAGTAACCCGCCGGGTCAGCTCACGGTCAACGTGGTGATCGTCAGCGGCAGCTTCGGGTGCCCGCCGCCCGGGTCCGGGGTGTACGCCTCGTCGTCGCCGGCCCGGGCCTCCGCGTCGAGGACCTCCATGCCGGACTGCACGGTGCCGAACGGGGTGTACTGCGGCGGGATCGGCGAGTCCCGGTACACGATGAAGAACTGGCTGCCGTTGGTGTCCTTGCCGGAGTTGGCCAGCGCCACGGTGCCGCGCGGGTAGGTGACCAGACCGTCGGCGCCGGAGGCGCGCGGTAACGGGTCGGTGCGGGTCAGCTCGTCGGCGAAGACGTAGGTCGGGCCGCCCCGGCCGGTACCGCTCGGGTCGCCGCACTGAAGCAGGTAGATCCCCTCGGTGACCAGCCGGTGGCACGAGGTGCCGTCGAAGAAGTGCCGGCTGGCGAGGTAGCTGAAGCTCGCGACGGTGCACGGGGTCTTGCGCGCGTTGACCCGGACCGCGACCGTGCCGCGGTTGGTCGTGATGGTCATCGTGCGCATGCCGATCCGGTGTGCCCGGCTGTGCGGCGGGATGCCCACATTGTGCTCGTACGGCTGGGCCGCCGGGTCCGCGGCCCACCACCGGCATCCGTCGGCGTCGTACACCGTGTGGGGGGACGCGGACGGTGCCGGGCGGTCGTGGTTGGCCCGCGACATCCCCCAGGTACCGACGCCCGCGAGCACGCTCAGCACCAGCACGGCGGCGAGCAGCGCGGCACCGACGACCACGTTGCGGCGGGTCGGGGCCGCCGCCCGTTCGTCCACCGGCCGGGACTCCTCGGCCGGGGTGACGGTCTCCTCCTCGTCCGGCTCGGTCGGCCGTGGTTCGGCATCCATCCGGCTAAGAGTAGGGGGGACGTGTGCTCCGCCACGACCGCGGTCCTTAGTCATCGTTCAGGTGGCCCCACTAGACTCTCCTCATGGACGAGAGCGGGATCGCCGCGGGCCGGCAAGGGTGGCAGGCCCGGTACGACGCCGCCATGCGGCGCGACGCGGACTTCACCACGCTGTCCGGGGTCGAGGTCGACCCGGTGTACGGGCCGCCGCCCGGCGCCGGCGTGCCCGGGTTCGAGCGGATCGGCTGGCCGGGCGAGTACCCGTACACCCGGGGCCTCTACGCGACCGGCTACCGAGGGCGGACCTGGACCATCCGCCAGTTCGCGGGGTTCGGCAACGCCCGGCAGACCAACGAGCGGTACAAGCTGATCCTCGGCGCGGGCGGCGGTGGCCTGTCGGTCGCGTTCGACATGCCGACGCTGATGGGTCGCGACTCCGACGACCCGAAGGCGTTGGGTGAGGTTGGTCACTGTGGTGTGGCGATCGACTCGGCGCGCGACATGGAGATCCTGTTCGACGGGATCGACCTGGCCGGGGTCACCACGAGCATGACGATCTCCGGACCCGCCGTGCCGATCTTCTGCATGTACCTGGTCGCCGCCGAACGCCAGGGTGCCGACCCCGCCAAGCTCGACGGCACGCTGCAGACCGACATCTTCAAGGAGTACATCGCGCAGAAGGAGTGGCTCTTCCCGCCCGAGCCGCACCTGCGGCTGATCGGTGATCTCATGGAGCACTGCGCCCGGGAGATCCCGAAGTACAAGCCGCTGTCGGTCTCCGGGTACCACATCCGGGAGGCCGGCTCGACCGCGGCGCAGGAGCTGGCATACACGCTGGCCGACGGGTTCGGCTACGTCGAGCTGGGGCTATCGCGTGGCCTGGACGTCAACGCGTTCGCACCCGGCCTGAGTTTCTTCTTCGACGCCCACGTCGACTTCTTCGAGGAGATCGCGAAGTTCCGGGCGGCACGGCGGATCTGGGCCCGGTGGATGCGCGAGGTGTACGGCGCGACCAGCGAGAAGGCGCTGTGGCTGAAGTTCCACACGCAGACCGCGGGCGTGTCGCTGACCGCGCAGCAGCCGGTCAACAACGTCGTGCGCACGGCGGTCGAGGCGCTGGCCGCCGTGCTCGGCGGGACGAACTCGTTGCACACCAACGCGCTGGACGAGACGCTCGCGCTGCCGACCGACGAGACGGCCGAGATCGCGCTGCGGACCCAGCAGGTGCTCATGGAGGAGACCGGGGTCACCAACGTGGCCGACCCGCTCGGCGGCTCGTGGTACGTGGAGGCGCTGACCGACCGGCTGGAGGCGGAGGCGGAGGCGACCTTCGCCAAGATCCGTGAGATGGGGCACGACGGCACGATCACCGCCGGGATCCTGCGCGGCATCGAGGACGGCTGGTTCACCGCCGAGATCGCCGACTCGGCCTTCGTGTACCAGCAGGCGCTGGAGCGGGGTACCAAGAAGATCGTCGGGGTGAACGCGCACACCGGCACGGTGACCAAGGCCCTGGAGATCCTGCGGATCTCGCACGAGGTGGAGCAGGCCCAGCGGCGGGTGCTCGCCGAGCGGCGCGCCGAGCGGGACCCGGCGGCCGTCGACGTGGCGGTCAAGCGCATGGTCGAGGTCGCCCGCACCGACGAGAACCTGGTACCGGCGATGCTCGACGCCGCGCGGGCCGAGGCCACCCTCGGGGAGATCTGCGACGCGCTGCGCGGCGAATGGGGCGGGTACCGGGAGCCGGCCCGGTTCTGACCGCCTGGGGGCGCCTCCACCACGCTGCACCGCAACATCTGGCTCGCGCAGCGCCGGGCGGCCGCCACCTCCGGCATCGGGCTCGACGACCCCGACCGAATCCTCGACCTGGTCGGGCTCGGCGGCCTCGGCCGGGCGAAGATCGGCGGGGCGTGACGGCGGCAGAACGCACGGGTACGGCGCACTCGCGTGGTGTCGTGAGCGTGCCAGACTAAGGGTCATGACCGATCCTCGTACCAAGTCGTCATCGATCTTCACCCGTGGCGCGGTGGATCTCAGCGCGCTGCGTGCGGCCCCGCCCACTCCTGCGCCCGCCCCGCCGGCACCCGCGCCGGCGCAGCCGGCGGCGACCTCGGCCGGCCCGGCGGCCGGCGGCGGCAGCGGCGGCGTGACGATCGTGGATGTGACCGAGGCGACTTTCCAGTCAGAGGTGCTGGAGCGCTCGCTGCATACACCGGTCGTCATCGACTTCTGGGCCGAGTGGTGCGGGCCGTGCAAGCAGCTCTCGCCGATCCTGGAGAAGCTCGCGATCGAGGGTGACGGCGCCTGGGTGCTGGCCCGGGTGGACGTCGACGCCAACGAGCGGCTGGCCGCGATGTTCCGGGTCCAGGGCATCCCGATGGTCTACGCGGTGGTGCGCGGGCAGCCGGTCGACGCGTTCACCGGCGTGGTACCCGAGGCCCAGCTCCGGCAGTGGATCGACGCGGTGCTCAAGGCCGGCGGGGTGGAGGTCGAGCCGCCGAGCGACCCGCGGCTGGAGAGCGCCGACGACGCGTTGATGGCCGGTGACCTCGACACGGCGGAGCGGGCGTACAAGAAGATCCTCGCCGAGACGCCGGCCGAGACCGCGGCCGAGGCCGGGCTGGCCCAGGTCGGGCTGCTGCGCCGGGTGCAGGGCGTCAACCCGGCGAAGGCACTGGCCGACGCCGCGGCGGTCCCCGACGACATCGCCAAGCAGGCGCTCGCCGCCGACGTGGAGGTGGTGTCCGGCCGCGCCGAGGAGGCGTACCACCGGATGGTGGAGCTGGTCCGGCGCACCTCCGGCGCCGAGCGGGAGGCGGCCCGGCAGCACCTGGTCTCGCTGTTCACCGTCGCCGGACCGGACGATCCCGCGGTCGCCAGCGCCCGACGCCAGCTCGCCAGCGCGCTGTTCTAGGCCGCGTCGCGATGCGCCGGATCGCCGTCCTCGACGCCCCGAGCAACCTGGGGTTGCGGCCGCCGACCGCCACCTCGGTGCCGGGCTGCGCCAAGGCGCCCGGCGCCCTGCGCGACCAGGGCCTGGTGACCCGGCTGCGGGCCCGCGACGCCGGCTGCCTGACCCCGCCGCGGTTCGACCCCGGTGACTGGCGTCCCGGTGACGGGGTGTGCCACGCCGAGGCGATCGGGTGGTACTCGCGCCGGCTCGCCGACCGGATCGGGGCGATCCTCGACGGCGCCGAGTTCCCGCTGGTGCTCGGCGGGGACTGCTCGATCCTGCTGGGCTCCGCGCTCGCGCTGGCCCGCATGCGCGTGCGGGACGAGCTGCCCTACGGGCTGGTCTACATCGACGGGCACTCCGACTTCCGGCACCCCGGCAACGCGTCCTACGTGGGTGCGGCGGCCGGCGAGGATCTCGCCCTGGCCACCGGGCGGGGCCAGCCCGACCTGACCGACCTGGAGGGGCGCCGGCCCTTCCTGCGCGACGAGCACGTGGTGTTGCTCGGCATCCGGCCGCAGGACGAGTACCGGCTCGACCTGCAGGCCGCCGGGGTGGCCTTCCGCGCGGTACCGCAGCTGCGCGGCGACGGCGCCGGCCGCACCGCGCAGTGGGCGCGCGAGCAGCTCTCCGACTGCGTGGGCTTCTGGGTGCACGTCGACGTCGACGTGCTCGACCCGGCGGTGATGCCGGCCGTGGACGCGCCGGACGACGGCGGCATCGCCTACGCCGAGCTGGAGCTGCTCCTCGCCGGGCTGGTCGGCGCGCCGGACTGTCTCGGCATGCAGGTGACCGTCTTCGACCCCGACTACGACCCGGACGGCGCCTACGCCCGCGAGCTGGTCGGTTCCCTCGTCACCGGCCTCGCGCCGCTGCTGCGTTCGGACGAGTCCGAGCCGGTGGCGGAGGAGCTGCCGGCGCCGATCGTGATGCCCACGCCCCGGCCGGAGGCGGTCGAGGCGCCCGCCGAGGCGGCGCCGGTACGGGCCCCGAGGCGGGCGCGGACCAACCGCGGCGCCTGAAATCCGTTGTGCCGCCGGGCCGTGCGCCGGTTGACTGGCCGGCATGGGTGAGGTCGCTGGCATCGCGCAGATGGTGGAGGAAACCCTGGCGGGGGTACTGCCGCCGGCGCTGGCCGGTGCCGATCCGCTCGTGCGCCTCTCCGACCGCGCCGACTTCCAGTCCAGCGTCGCGCTCGCCGCCAGGCCGGCCGGCGGTACATCCCCGCGCGAGCTGGCCGCCTCGATCGCGGCGCGGCTGCCGGGCGCGGTGGTGTCCGGACCGGGCTTCCTCAACCTGACCGTGCCGGACGAGCTGATCTGGAGCCGGATCGCGCTGCGGGTGGCCGATCCCCGGCTCGGGGTGGGTACCCCGCTGGCCGGCAGCCGCACCGTCATCGACTACTCCGCCCCCAACGCGGCCAAGGCGATGCACGTGGGGCACCTGCGCTCGACGGTCATCGGTGACGCGCTGGCCCGCGTGCTCGGGTTCCTCGGCGCCGAGGTGATCCGGCAGAACCACCTCGGTGACTGGGGTACCCAGTTCGGCATGCTCATCCAGTACCGGATGGAGCATCCCGGCACCCCCGACGCCGTGCTGTACCACCACGCGCGGGCCGCGTTCGACGCCGATGGTGACTTCGCCGACCGGGCCCGCCGTCGGGTGGTGGCGCTGCAGGCAGGCGATGAGTCCACCCGTACGGTGTGGCGCGGGCTCATCGAGTCGTCCCGGCACGCGCTGCAGGACGAGTACACGCGGCTGGGGGTACTCCTCACGCCGGCCGACGACGCGCCGGAGTCCGGATACAACAGTGTGCTGGAGGCGACAGTCGCCGAGCTGGTCGAGCGCGGTGTCGCGGTGGAGAGTCAGGGTGCGTGGTGCGTGTTCCTGCCCGGATACTCCGCGCCCCTGATCGTGCGCAAGAGCGATGGCGGATTCGGTTACGCCGCAACGGATCTGGCCGCGCTGCGGTACCGGATCCGCGAGCTGGCGGCCGACCGGATCCTGTACCTCATGGACAGCCGGCAGGCGCCGCACCTGGCGATGGTGTTCGCCACGGCCCGCCGGGCCGGTTGGCTCACCGACGACGTGCAGGTGGTGCATGTCGCGTTCGGCACGATGCTCGGCAAGGACGGCAAGCCCTTCCGGTCCCGGGCCGGAGACACCGTACCGCTCGCCGAGCTGCTCGACACCGCGGTCGACCGGGCGTGGAAAGTCATCACCGCACACAGTCACCACCTCGACGCCGGCACGCGGGAGGCGGTGGCCCAGGCGGCCGGCATCGGCGCCGTGAAGTATGCCGACCTGTCCACGTCGAGGACCAAGGACTACCGCTTCGACCCCGACCGCATGGTGTCGCTCACCGGCAATACCGCGGTGTACCTGCAGTACGCGCACGCGCGGGTCCGCTCGATCGTGGCCAAGCTGGGAACGGCGCCGGCCGGGAGCGTCGATCCGGCCGGAACCGTCGATCCGACCCTGCCGCCGCACCCCGCCGAGCGCGCGCTCGCGCTGCGGCTGGACGGGTTCGGGGCCACCCTGCGTGACGCCGCCGACTTTTTTGAGCCGCACCGGCTGTGCGCGTACCTCTTCGACGTGGCGCAGGCGTTCAGCCGGTTCTTCGAGGAGTGCCCCGTGCTGCGGGCGGAGACCGCGCAGCGCCGGGCCAACCGGGTCGCCCTGGCCCGGCTCACCGGCGCCACCCTCGTCCAAGGCCTGGACCTGCTCGGGATCGCGGCGCCCTACCCGATGTGACGGCGCAGCGCGCGGAGCTGGGCCAGGCGGCGCGGGACCGAGACCTCCTCGTCCAGCTCCAGCAGCTTGCCCCAGGGCAGCGGCTGGTCGACGAGGATCTCACCGCCCTCGACGACCCGGGCCGGTACCAGCGTGTTGCCGCGCGCGCCGAGCTGGCCGGTGAGGTCGCGCAGCACGGTGACGGTCTCGGCGATCCGGTCGGCGAGCCCGCCGAGCCCGCCGTACGCCGTGACGTACCGGTCCAGCTCCCGCGGATCGGCCACCGCCCTGTTGTCGTAGCTGGTCTCGGCGCCGGCGAGGACCGCTTCGGTGACCGCGATCAGCTCCTCGTGGTTGCGCGCCACCTGCGCGGCGATCTGCTCGGCGGTCCACCCGCCACCGTCCGGCGCCCGGAACCCGCCGGCCGACACCTCGTCGATGAAGTCGGCGTACGCGTCCATCCCTGCACGTTAGCGACCGCCGGCGGCGACGCGCCGAAACATCAGCCGAGCAGCTTGAAGAACTGACCGGCGATCGGTACCGCGGCCGCCGTGCTCAGCCCACCCTCCTGGACGAAGACGGCGAACGCGAGATCTCCCCGGAACCCGATGAACCACGAATGGGTGCGCGCCGGGTTGTTGTTGTCGAACTCGGCGGTACCCGTCTTACCGGAGACCGGCGGCCCCGGGGTGTTCGCGAGCGACTTCGCGGTGCCGCCGGTGACCACCTCGCGCATCATCTGGTGCATCGCGTCCACCGTGCCCGGCTTGAGCGGCGCCTGGTCGGCGGCCGGCTTGGCCGGGGCCGGGTCGGTGAGCAGGCGCGGCTGCTTCCACTGGCCGCGGGCCAGCGCGGCGGCGGCGCCGGCCATCGCGATCGGCGAGACCAGCGTGGTGCCCTGCCCGAACGCGGCGGCGGCGCGCTCGACCTCGCTCTCGTTCACCGAGACCTTGCCGGTGAACGCGTCGATGCCCAGGTCCCACTGCAGCCCGAGGCCGAGCCGGGTGGCCGTGTCGTGCAGGCCGGTCATGCCCAGCTTGGGGTAGAGCCGGGCGAAGGCGGTGTTGCACGACTGGGCGAAGTTACGGTGCAGCGGGAACGTGCCCAGCGCCTCGCCCTCCACGTTGGTGAAGTCCCGCCCGCCGACGTTGTACTTGGCCGAGCACTCGACCGGCGTGTTGCCGTCGGCCTGGCCGGTCTCCAGCACGTGCGTGGCGGTGACCGACTTGAACGTCGAGCCGGGTGGTACCTGCGCGGTGAAGGCGAGGTTGAGGTTGCTCGGGCCGGGCCCGTTGGCGACCGCGAGGATCGCGCCGTCGCTGACCCGCATCGCCACGATCGCGGTGGGCTTGGTGACCGCGGCGAGCGCGGCGTCGGCCGCCTCCTGGGTCTTGATGTCGATCGTGGTCTTCAGCGGCTGGCCGGCCTTGGCGTCGGTGTGGTAGAGGATCTTCTCCGCGTCGGTGGCGCCCGGCTTCGCGGCGACCGACACGATGACCCCGGCGGCGCCGCGCAGCCGCGCGTCGTACTTCTCCTGCAGGCCGCCGAAGCCGACCAGGTCGCCGAGCTGGTACTTGCCCGGGTTGGCGTCCATCCGCTCCTTGGTGACCTCGCTGACGAAACCCACCAGGGCGCGCGCGAAGACCTGGCTGCGCCCGAGGGAGCGGGTACCGGTGTGGAACGCGGTGCCGTCCAGATCATGGATCTTGGCGCGGATCTGCTGGTAGACCGCGTCGCGCAGCAGGACGACCTCGACGAACTCGCCGGGCTTGGCGGCCTTGACCCGGGCCGGCAGGTCGGACAGGTCCACGTTCACCTTCACCGACTTGAACGCCGCGTCCAGCGCCTTGACCAGCGCGTTGATGTCCTTGACGCTGCCCGGGTCGATGCCCACGTCGACGACCTGCTGGTTGCTGAAGATCGGTTGGCCGGCGCCGTCGAGGATCTCGCCGCGCGGCGCGTCCGTCGTCTTGAGCGCGAGCTTGTCACCGTCGGTGACGCCGGTCGCGAAGACCGACGGCTCCCAGATCGGCTTCCACTTGCCGTCGGCCAAGGTCAACCGCAGCGTCGTCTGGTACTTCCAGGTGACCCCGGCCGCGATCGGCCAGGACACGTCGACCGGCGCGGTCGCGTCGTTCTTGCTGACCTTGGCTTTGCCGGCGCCGAGCGTGGGCTTGAGCGAGGCGAAGCCACCGGCCAGCGCCTTGATCTTCGCGGCCACGTCGGTGCCGGACAGTGCCGCCCCGTCCGCCGAGATCAGCGGGAGGTCGGCCTTGAACTGGCCGGTGCGCCAGCCGTCGAGGAACGCGGTCACCGCCGGGTCGGGGGAGGGCTGGCGTGAGCAGGCGACCGTCGCCCCGAGCAGCAGGGGTATGGCGAGCAGGACGGCGACGCGGCGGATCAGGCGCATGCCGAGCATTCTGGCTCACGGTCGCCAGCCCCCGCAGGCCCGTCGCCTCCTCCGCACGGGGACACGTACGGTGACCACCGGCCTGAGCCGTACCCGCGCCGGGCCGCCTAAGCTGAGCGGAAGAGGTACCCCACAGCGTGGTGGGAGCGAGGGGAGTGCGGCCATGAAACGGCGCCCGGAGACCGGTGCGGCGGTGACCGGCCCGGCCGAGGCCGAGCTGGCGGAGGCGGCGGCGGACGCCGAGCGGGCGGAGGCCGAGGCGGCGGCGGACGCGGAGCTGACGACTGATGCCGGGCCGCCGGCAGAGGTCGAGGACACCGAGCTGGAAGTGCCCCTGCCCGACGCGGAGCGGCTGGTCAGCGAGGCGGTCACGTTGGCCGGGGACGATCTGGACACCGCGCGGCTGGTCCGCCGGTACTGGCGGTTCGCGCCCGACGAGGAGCTGGTCGGGCTGAGCTGCGCGGAGATGGTACGTGCCGCGCAGGAGCACCGGGAGCTGGCCCGGCAACGGGTACCCGGCGAGGTGAAGCTGCGCGTCGACGAGACCCCCGACCACGACCTGACCCGGATCACGATCGTCGCCGACGACATGCCGTTCCTCGTCGACACCGTCACCGCCGCCCTGGCCGCCCGGGAGCTGTCCGTGCACCTGCTGCTCCACCCGCTGATGGTGGTCCGCCGCCAGCCGCTGGGCGCGTTGATCGAGGTGTGCGCCGACGTGGAGCCCGACGACGCGATCGCCGGGGATCTGATCGAGAGCTGGATGCTGCTGCACGTCGACCGGGTCCGCGAGCCGAGCCAGCGCGACGAGCTGCTGCGCGCCCTCAAGCGGGTACTGACCGACGTGCGGGAGGCGGTCGAGGACTGGCCGAAGATGCGCGCGGTCGCGCTGAGCCTCGCCGACGAGCTGGCCACCGCGCGGCTGCCGGTACCCGACCGGGACATCACCGACTCGGTCGACCTGCTGCGCTGGCTGGTCGACGACCACTTCACGTTCCTCGGGTACCGCGAATACCGGCTGGTCGACGGGCAGATGCTGGAGGCGGTGATGGGCACCGGCCTGGGCATCCTGCGCGGTGACCAGACCCGGCCGCGCTCACTGGCCACGCTCTCCCCGGAGGCCCGCGCGCAGGCGCTGGAGAAGCGCCTGTTGATCATCACCAAGGCCAACTCCCGGTCGACCGTGCACCGCTCGGCCTACCTCGACTACATCGGCTTCAAGACCTTCAACGCCGCCGGTGAGGTGGCCGGCGAGCGGCGGTTCCTCGGCCTGTTCTCCTCGTCGGCCTACCAGGGGTCGGTCCGGGACCTGCCGGTGGTGCGCCGCAAAGTATCCGCCGTGCTGGAGCGCTCCGGCCTGTCCCCGCGCAGCCACTCCGGGCGGGACCTGCTCGCCGTGCTGGAGGACTACCCGCGCGACGAGCTGTTCCAGATCAAGACCGACGACCTGTACGACGCGGTGATGGGCGTGCTGCGCCTGGCCGGGCGCCGGCAGCTACGGCTGTTCGTGCGCCCCGACGCGTACGGCCGGTTCGTCTCGTGCCTGGTGTTCCTGCCCCGCGACCGGGTCACCACGGAGAACCGGCTGAAGATCCAGGAGATCCTGCTGCGCGAGCTCCACGGCGTCGGGGTGGACTACGCCACCCGGGTCGGCGAGTCGCCGCTGGCGCGGATCCACTTCATCGTCCGCACCGGCCGGGTCGACCCGCCCGGCCGGGTAGACGCCAACCGGATCCAGGACCTGCTGGTCGCAGCGACCCGCGACTGGGACGACGACTTCCACGTGCTGCTGGACCGCAAGGTCGGCGACGAGCAGAGCCGGCTGCTGTACGGCCGCTACGCCGACGCGCTGCCCGACGCCTACAAGGACGAGCACACCCCCTACGAGGCGGTCAAGGACCTGGCCAAGCTGGAGCTGCTCGACGAGCCCGGCGACCTGGCGATGCACGTGTACCGGCGCCGCCAGGACGACCGCAACGTGCGCTTCAAGGTCTTCCGCTACGGCGAGCCGATGATGCTGTCCACCGTCCTGCCGGTGCTGCACTCGCTCGGGGTACGGGTCACCGACGAGCGCCCGTACGAGATCCGGCGCGCCGACGCCACCATTTACCTGTACAACTTCGGGCTGATCCTGCCCGAGGGTGCCAAGCCGCTGCCGGAGATCCGGCCACACATGGAGAACGCGTTCTCCGCCGCGTGGCGGGGCGAGGCGGAGGTCGACGGGTTCAACGAGCTGGTGGCCCGCGCCGGGCTCACCTGGCGGCAGGTGGTGATCCTGCGCGCCTACGGCAAGTACCTGCGCCAGGCCGGCACGGTGTACTCGCAGATATCGATGGAAGCGGCGCTGATCGCCAACCCGGACATCGCCGGGCTGCTGGTCAACCTCTTCCAGACCCGGTTCGCCCCGGCCGGCGAGCTATCCGGTGAGCGCCGCCTTGCTGGTCCGGCCCAAGTGCCGGCCCACGACGAGGACCGCGTGCTGCGGGCCAAGGAGCTGGTGACGGCGATCGGGCAGCGGCTGGACGCGGTGGAGAGCCTCGACCAGGACCGGATCCTGCGCTCGTACCTGACGCTGATCCAGGCCACCCTGCGCACCAGCTTCTTCCAGCGCGGCAGTGACGGGCGGCCCAAGTCGTACATCGCGTTCAAGCTGGAGCCGCGCGCCATCCCCGAGCTGCCCGCGCCCCGGCCCCGGTACGAGATCTTCGTGTACGCGCCCCGCTTCGAGGGGGTACACCTGCGGTTCGGGCCGGTGGCCCGGGGCGGGCTGCGCTGGTCGGACCGGCGCGACGACTTCCGCACCGAGATCCTCGGCCTGGTCAAGGCGCAGATGGTGAAGAACGCGGTGATCGTACCGGTCGGCGCGAAGGGCGGCTTCGTCCTGAAACAGGCGCCGTCCCCCGGGGACCGGGACGCGTACTTCGCCGAGGGCGTGGCCTGTTACCGGCTGTTCATCCAGGCGCTGTTGGACGTCACCGACAACCTGATCGACGGGGTGGTCGTCCCGCCGCGCGACGTCGTCCGGCACGACGGCGACGACCCGTACCTCGTGGTGGCGGCCGACAAGGGCACCGCCACGTTCTCCGACATCGCCAACGAGATCTCGGTGCGGCACCGGTTCTGGCTGGGCGACGCGTTCGCCTCGGGCGGCTCGGCCGGGTACGACCACAAGAAGATGGGCATCACCGCCAAGGGCGCCTGGGAGTCGGTGAAACGGCACTTCAGAGAGCTGGGGCTGGACACGCAGGCGCAGGACTTCACGGTCGTCGGGATCGGCGACATGTCCGGCGACGTCTTCGGCAACGGGATGCTGCTGTCCGAGCACATCAAGCTGGTGGCCGCGTTCGACCACCGGCATATCTTCCTCGACCCCGCCCCCGACCGGGCGGTCTCCTACGCCGAACGCGCCCGGCTGTTCGCGCTGCCGCGAAGCTCGTGGGCCGACTACGACCCGGCGTTGATCTCCAAGGGCGGCGGGATCTGGCCGCGTACCGCCAAGTCGATCCCGGTGTCCCCGCAGGTGCGCGCACTGCTCGACCTGCCGGACACGGCCACCGCGCTGACCCCGACCGACCTGCTCAGCGCGATCCTGCAGGCGCGGGTGGACCTGCTGTGGAACGGCGGCATCGGTACCTACGTCAAGGCCAGCACCGAGTCGCAGGCCGACGTGGGCGACAAGGCCAACGACGCGATCCGGATCAACGGCCGGCAGCTGCGCGCCCGGGTGGTCGGCGAGGGCGGCAACCTCGGGCTGACCCAGCGGGGCCGGATCGAGTACGCCCGGGGCGGCGGGCACATCGGCACCGACTTCATCGACAACTCGGCCGGCGTCGACTGCTCCGACCACGAGGTCAACATCAAGATCCTGCTCAACCCCTTGGTGGCCCGGGGCACGCTGGCCCAGGCCGAGCGGGACGTGCTGTTGCAGGAGATGACCGACGAGGTCGGCGACCTGGTGCTGCGCGACAACTACGACCAGGCCACCGCGCTGGGCAACGCCCGGGCGCAGTCGCACTCGCTGCTGCCGGTACACCGGCGGATGCTCCAGGACCTGGAGCGCGACGGCCGGCTGGACCGCGAGCTGGAGGCGATACCGACCGACGAGGAGCTGGCCGAGCGGTACGCGGCCGGGACCGGCCTGACCTCGCCGGAGCTGGCGGTGCAGCTCGCGTACGTGAAGATCGCGCTGGAGGACGAGATCCTCGCCTCCGCGCTGCCCGACGACGAGTGGACCCACCAGGTCCTGCTCGACTACTTCCCGACCGCGATCCGGGAGCGCTACGCCGACGTGGTGGGCAGCCACGCGCTGCGCCGGGAGATCGTCACCACCCAGATCGTCAACGAGGTGGTCAACCGCGGCGGTACCTCGTTCGTCTACCGCGCGGTCGAGGAGACCGGCGCGTCCCCGGCCGACGTGATCCGGGCGTACATGATCGTGCGCGACGTCTACGGCCTGCGCGACCTGTGGCGGGCGATCGAGGCGCTGGACAACCGGGTACCGACCATGGCGCAGACCGCCCTGTACCTGGAGACCCGCCGGCTGCTCGACCGGGCGGTGCGCTGGCTGGTCACCAACCACCGGGTACCGCTCGACGTGACCACGGAGATCGCCCGGCTGCGTCCCGGGCTGGCCCGGCTGCTGCCCGCGCTCGGCTCGCTGTTCCGGGGGCGGGAGCGGGAGGCCCCGGCGTCCCGCGCGGACCAGCTGCGCGAGCTGGGCGTCCCGAGCGACCTGGCGGAGTGGGCCACCCGCATCATGTACGGCTTCGGCCTGCTGGACATCGTCGCGCTCGCCGACGCCACGGGCCGGGACACGACCGAGGTGGCCGGCGTCTACTTCGTGCTCTCCGAGCGGTTCCGCGCCGATGACCTGCTGTCGCGCATCTCCGGCCTGCCCCGCAACGACCGCTGGGAGACGCTGGCCCGGATGGCGCTGCGCTACGACCTGTACGCCGCCCTCGCCGCGCTGACCTCGGCGGTGCTCACCTCGACCTTGGCCCGGTCCACCGCGGAGGAGCGGGTGGCCGAGTGGGAGCAGGCCAACGCCGACGCGCTCACCCGCACTCGCAACGCCATCGGCGAGTTCGAGGACAGCCGGGCGGATCTCGCGGCGCTGTCGGTCCTGCTGCGCCAGATCCGCACGCTCGTCCGCACCGCGGGCACCTGACCGCCCGCAGGTGCGCCGGCGTCGCGCCGCGACGGGGCGGCGGCGCGGCGCGACGCCGGGGTCGGTGAGGGGGCCGGCCCCTGGTCCGACCCCCTCCACCCCTCCCCAGGTGAAAGCTCCTCAGGCGTGCGGCAGCAGGCCGAGCGCCGCTGCCGCCGCCCATCCGTTGGCGCGACTGGCGCCGAAGGTGGTGATGAACGCCCGTACCCCGGCCGGCCGCCAGCTCGACGGCCACCCCATCTCCACCGCCACGACCGGGTGCGACGCGGCCAGCTCCTCGATCAGGCGGGCGGTGCCCGGCATCCGGTGCAGGTTGCGCCCGACCACGACGATCGGCCGGGTACCGGCGGCGGCGCGCAGCGCGTCGACCGATGCGGCGCGGTACCCGACCTCGACGTGCTCGTTGCCGTTGAGGTGCGGCCAGAGCCCCCACGGCACGCCGGGCCCGACCGCGATGTTGATGTCGTTCTCCGCCTCCAGTACCTGCACGATCAGCGGGCTGCCGAGCCCGGCCAGCGATCCTTCGATCCGGAGGGCGCGTTGCGCGGCCGGGTACCCGATGCCGTCCTCGTTGGGGCCGGCGGCCCGCGTGGCCAGGGTCCAGGCGGCCAGCCCGGCGACCCGTTCGGCGGCCTCCTCGACCCGGGTCAGCGGCAGCCAGCCGGCCTCGATCCCGGCGACGATCTCGCGGATGCTCTCCTCGACCAGCGCGGCGTCCACCCGCGAGCCCAGGCACAGCAGGTCGTTGCCGGCGGCCAGGGCCTGCGCGGCGGCCTTGGCGGTGCCGCCGGCGATCGCCGCCGCCGCGTGCATCTCCAGGGCGTCGGTGATCACCACGCCGGCGAAGCCCAGGTCCCGGCGGAGCAGGTCGAACATCGCCGCCCGGGACAGCGTGGCGGGCATGGCACCGGTCAGCGCCGGTACCCGGATGTGCGCGGTCATCACCGCCTGGGTACCGGCCTTGATCGTGGCGGCGAACGGCGCCAGGTCGCGTTCGCGCAGCACGTCCAGGCCCACGTCGACGGTGGGCAGTGCGAGGTGGGAGTCGGTGTTCGTGGCGCCGTGGCCGGGGAAGTGCTTGACGCACGCGGCCACGCCGACCGACTGGAGCCCGAGGACCGCGGCCACCGACTGCGCGGCCACCCGGGCCGGGTCGGCGCCGAAGGAGCGGGTACCGATGACCGGGTTGTCCTCGACGCTGTTGACGTCCACGGTGGGGGCCAGGTTGACGGTGAAGCCGGTGGCCAGCAGGTCCAGCCCGATCGCCCGGTAGATCCGCTCGGTGAGGGCCACGTCGTCGATCGCGCCGAGCGCGGCGTTGCCCGGGTACGGGCTGCCGTCCGCGTGCGCCAGCCGGGTGACGTCGCCACCCTCCTCGTCGATGGAGAGCAGCAGGTCGGTGCGGACCGCGCGCAGCTCGCCGGTCAGGGCGGTGAGCTGGTCCCGGTCGACGATGTTGTACCCGAAGATGATGCACCCGGCGACGCCCTCGGCGATGAGGTCGGTGATCCAACTCGGGGCGCGATGGCCCCGGAAGGCCGGCAGAAGGGTACGCAAGGCAAGTCGCCGCAACCCCGGGTCAATCGCCACGCTGGTTCCCCTCCGGCCGGGTGGCACCTGTGACAATGGTGCTCGCCGGCCATCCCACGTTCGTCAGGGTAGGGAGCGTCCGGGTGGAGCGGGTGTCCAGGCCACTTCACCGTACGCTACCGGTATCCTCACGCTGCACATACAAATTAGGAAAGTTTCCTAAACGATAGAGGTACCACCGCGATGAGCTCAACCCGCCTTCCGGGCACGCCGCGGCTGCTCCGCGCGATCAACGACCGTGCCGCGCTGGAGTTACTGCTGGACCAGGGCCCTTTGACCAGGGCACAGCTCGGTGAGCTGACCGGTTTGTCCAAGGTAACGGCTTCCCAGCTCGTGGAAAGGTTGGAGGAACGTGGCCTGGTCTCCCGGGTCGGCGAACAGGCCGGCGGCCGGGGGCCCAACGCCTCGCTCTATGCGGTGGTACCCACCTCCGCCTATGTGGTCGGCGTCGAGATCGGCCCCGAACAGGCCGTCGCGGCCTGCGCCGACATCACCGGCGCCGTGGTCGGCCGGGTGGAGCAGTCCACGCACGACAGCGACGACCCGGTGGGGGTCGTCCACAAGGCGGTCATCGAGGCGGCGCGCAGTGCGAAAGCTCCGATCACCAAGGTGCGCCGGGTGGTCCTCGGCACCCCCGGCCTGGTCGACCCGAACACCGGCGACCTGTCCTTCGCCTTCGACCTGCCCAACTGGCAGCGCGGCCTGCTCGGCGCCCTGCGCGACGACCTCAAGCGGGCCGTGGTCTTCGAGAACGACGTCAACCTCGCCGCCGTCGCCGAGGCCCACGCCGGGGCGGCCAAGGGCGTGGACGACTTCGTCCTGCTCTGGCTGGGCCGGGGCGTCGGCATGGCGGTCGTCCTCGGCGGCCGGCTGCATCGCGGGGTGAGCGGAGCGGCCGGCGAGATCGGGTACGTGCCGGTGGCCGGCGTGCCGGTGCCGCGCGGCGGCCGGGCCAAGGGTGGCTTCAAGGAGCTCGCGGGCGGCGACGCGGTGCGGGGGGTGGCGCGCGAGCGCGGCTTCCGGGCCCCGACCCCGCAGGAGGCGGTACGGGCGGCCATCAACGCGGGCACCGAAGGTGGGCCGGTCCTCGACGAGCTGGCCCGGCGACTCGCGCTCGGGCTGGCGGCGGCGTGCGTCGTGCTCGACCCGGCGCTGGTGGTCCTGGCCGGCGAGGTCGGGCTGGCCGGCGGGGTGGCGCTGGCGCACCGGGTACAGCAGGAGGTGGCGGCGATCGCCCCGGTGTCCCCGCGCGTGGTGGTCTCCGGGGTCGCCGCCGAGCCGGTCCTGCACGGCGCGCTGCTTACGGCGCTCGACGCCACCCGCGACGAGGTGTTCGGCTCGACCATCGGCGGGTGAACTCGGCTGCCTCCCCCCGTTGCATGGTTGGATATCGGCGTGGGGGAACCGGATCCGGACCTGGTCATCGACATCCGTCACGCCACCGTCACCCGGGGCGGCAAGGACCTCGTCCGCGCCGTCGACTGGCGGGTCGAGCTGGACGAGCGCTGGGTCGTGCTCGGGCCCAACGGCGCCGGCAAGACCACGCTGCTCAACCTCGCCGCCGCCCGGCTGCACCCGAGCCGGGGCACCGTCGACGTGCTCGGTGAGCGGCTCGGCCGGGTCGACGTGTTCGAGCTGCGCACCCGCATCGGCCTGGCCACCGTTGCGCTGCACGACCGGATGCCGCCCGAGGAGACCGTGCTCGACGCGGTGATGACCGCCGCGTGGTCGGTGCTGGGCCGGTTCCGGGAGAGCTACGACCCGCCGGACATGCGCCGGGCCCGCGCGCTGCTCGGGCAGCTCGGCGTGGGTGAGCTGACCGACCGGCGGTACGGCACGCTGTCGGAGGGGGAGCGCAAGCGGGTCCAGATCGCCCGCGCGCTGATGACCGACCCCGAACTCCTGCTCCTCGACGAGCCGGCCGCCGGGCTGGACCTCGGTGGGCGGGAGGACCTGGTACGGCGCCTGGCCGAGCTGGCCGCGGACCCCGACGCGCCCGCCCTTGTCCTGGTGACGCATCATGTGGAGGAGATCCCGCCCGGGTTCACCCACGCGCTACTCATGCGCGAGGGCGGGGTGGTCGCCTCCGGCCTGGTGCACGACACGATCACCAGCGAGAACCTCACCAAGACGTTCGACCTGCCGCTGCGCGTGGACCGCGTGGCCGGCCGCTACACCGCGCGGGCGGCATGAGCGAGCGTCAGCGAGCGGACGTTCCGGCTCGCCCGGCGAAGCTCCGGGAGCCGGAATGTCCGCAGAACCATGGGCTCAGCGGCGGGAAGCTTCATGCGGTCCCGAAGCGCGGCGGAGGGGGCGCATGAGGGTCACCGTCGTCGGCAGCGCGAACATGGACCTGGTGGCCACCGCGCCGGTCCTGCCCCGGCCGGGCGAGACCGTGCTGGGGCACGCCTTCACCCAGTTCCCCGGCGGCAAGGGGGCCAACCAGGCGATCGCGGCGGTACGGGCCGGGGCGGCGATCAGCTTCGTCGCCGCGATCGGCTCCGACGCCTTCGGGGTCACCCTGCGCGCCCGGCTGGGCGCCTCCGGGGTGGACACCGGGCTGCTGCGGGTCGTGTACGGCGCGTCGGGCGTGGCGCTGATCCTGGTCGACGAGGCCGGCGAGAACATGATCGTGGTGGCGCCCGGGGCCAACGCCGCGCTGACCGAGCTGACCGAGCCCGACCTCGCCGCGATCGGTGGCGCGGATGTGTTGCTGCTCCAACTGGAGATCCCGGTCGAGACCGTGACGGCGGCGGCGCGGGCCGCGCGCTCCGCCGGTACCAGAGTGGTGTTGAACGCGGCGCCGGCCCGGCGGCTGCCCGCCGAGCTGTCGGCAGCGGTCGACCTGCTGGTGGTCAACCAGGTCGAGGCGGCGGCACTCGCCCCGGCCGGCGGGCCCACGCCCGTCGCGGCCCTCCTGGAGCAGGTGCCCCGGGTGGTGCTGACGCGGGGAGCGGCCGGGGCCTGGTACGGCGAACGCGGCGCTGACCCGGTGCACATCCCGGCCCCGGTGGTGGACGCGGTGGATACCACCGCCGCCGGGGACGCCTTCACCGCCGCGCTGGCCGTCGGCTGGGGCGAGGGCCGGTCGCTCGTCGACGCGGTGCGCTGGGCCAGCGCGGCCGGCGCGGCGGCGGCCCGGCGCCTCGGCGCCTCCAGCGCGCTGCCGGGCCGCGCGGACATCGACGAGCTGTACGCGTCGACATACCCGGCATGATGGACGCATGCGTTTCCTACTGAACGTCCTCTGGCTGGTGTTCGGCGGGCTGCTGCTGGCGCTGGGCTACGCGATCGCCGGCCTGATCTGTTTCCTGCTGATCGTGACGATTCCCTTCGGGATCGCGTCGTTCCGGATGGCCAACTACGCGCTCTGGCCCTTCGGGCGGGAGCTGGTGCGCCGCCCAACCGCCGGGGCGGCCTCGACGGTCGGCAATGTGATCTGGTTCATCGTGGCCGGGTGGTGGCTGGCGCTCGGGCACATCACGACGGCGATCGCCCAGTTCGTCAGCGTCATCGGGATCCCGTTGGGGCTGGCCAACATCAAGCTGGTCCCGGTCTCGCTCTTCCCGCTGGGGCACGAGATCCGCGACGTCCCGTGAGTGGGGGCGGTTCCTTCAAGATCGGCGTTTGCCGGCAGAATCGGCAGTAGCGCTACGGGATCCGCCGGGAAACCGCGATCTTTCGTGACGGAAGCGGGCGAGGGAGGAGGGACACGTGGCTGACGTGGTGACGGTGTCGGTGGCCGAGGGGATCGCGACGATCCGGCTCGACCGGCCGCCGATGAACGCGCTCAACGCGGAGATCCAGGAGCAGCTACGGGCCGCGGCGACCACGGTGTCCGCCGACGACGAGGTACGCGCCGTCATCGTGTACGGCGGCGAGAAGGTCTTCGCGGCCGGCGCCGACATCAAGGAGATGGCCACGATGTCCTTTGCGGGCATGGCGGCGCGGGCCCCGGAGCTGTCCAGCGCGTTCGACACGATCGCCCGCATCCCGAAGCCGGTCGTGGCGGCCGTCAACGGGTACGCCCTCGGCGGAGGCTGCGAGCTGGCGCTGGCCTGTGACTGGCGGGTGGTCGCCGAGGACGCCAAGCTCGGCCAGCCCGAGATCAACCTCGGGATCATCCCGGGCGCCGGCGGTACCCAGCGGCTGGGCCGCCTGATCGGCCCGGCACGGGCCAAGGACCTGGTGATGAGCGGTCGCATGGTGGCCGCCGACGAGGCGTTGCGGATCGGCCTGGTCGACCGGGTGGTCCCCGCGGCCGAGGTCTACGACGCGGCCCGCGAGCTGGTGGCCCGGTACGTCACCGGCCCGGCGCTGGCCCTGCGCGCGGCCAAGGCCGCGGTCGACGGCGGCCTGTCGATGGACCTGGCCGCCGGCCTGGCCTGGGAGAGCCAGCTCTTCGCGTCGCTGTTCGCCACGGAAGACAAGGTCGAGGGGATGGCCGCATTCGTGGAGAAGCGCAGGCCCAAGTTCACCGGCCGCTGATGGCCGTCGAGCTGGTCTACGAGACGCACTCCGTCTCGGTCGACAACGAACACGGCATCGCCACCGGCTGGCTGCCGGGACAGCTCTCCGCGCGGGGCCGGGAGCTGGCGGCCGGCCTGGGCCGGCGACGCCGGCACGACGGGCTGTCCGCGGTGTTCACCTCCGACCTGACCCGGGCGGTGGAGACCGCGGCGATCGCGTTCGCCGACTCGGGGATACCCGTGTACGTCGACACGCGGCTGCGTGAGTGCGACTACGGGGAATGGAACGGCGCCCCGGTCGCCCAGCTCGAACCGGAGCGCCGCGCCCGGATCGACACCCCGTGGCCCGGCGGGGAGAGCTACCGGGACGCGGTGGGCCGGATGGCCGCGTTCCTCGCCGAGGTCCGGCGCGACTGGGACGGCCGGCGGGTGTTGGTCATCGGACACTCCGCGCAGCGGTGGGGCCTGCAACACCTGGTCCACGGCGCTCCGCTGGAAGGCCTGGTGGATGCCCCGTTCGCTTGGCAGGAAGGCTGGGAGTACCGGCTGGCCTGAACGCCGCCGGCCAGCCGCGGGCGGAGATCCTGGACGCCGGTACCCCTCCAGGGGGGTGCGGGCGTCCAAGATCTCGTGTGTCGCCGCCTAGACTCGGGTCATGCCAGCAGGAGGGTTCGCGCTCGGGGTCGATCTCGGCACCTCGAACACGGTCGCCGTGCTGCGCGGGCCCGACGGGCGCGCCCGGTCCCTGCTCGTCGACGGGTCCCCGCTGCTGCCCTCGGCGGTCTACGCCGACCCGGGCGGCAGCCTGCTGGTCGGCCGGGACGCGATCCACAGCGCCCGGCTGGACCCGGCGCGGTTCGAGCCCAACCCGAAGCGGCGCATCGACGACCACACCGTGCTGCTCGGCGACCGCGAGCTGCCGGTGGTCGACCTGATCGCGGCGGTGCTGATGCGGGTCGCCGAGGAGGCGCGCCGGACCACCGGCGGTGCGCCGCTGGACCCGGTCACGCTGACCTGCCCGGCGGGCTGGGGCCCGACCCGGCGCGGGACGCTGTGCGCCGCCGCGGCCCGGGCCGGGTGGCCGCGGGTACGGCTGGTGGAGGAGCCGGTCGCCGCCGCCACCTACTTCACCAACGTGCTCGGCCGGCAGGTGCCGATCGGGTCGGTGGTGGTGGTCCACGACTTCGGCGCCGGTACCTTCGACGTCTCCGTGGTCGCCCGGACCGGCAACGGGTTCGACGTGCTCGCCGTCGACGGGCGCGACGACATCGGCGGCCTGGACATCGACGCGGCGATCGTGGCACACCTCGGCACCCGGTACGGGGAGAGCCAGGAGTGGAAGCGGCTGACGTCGCCGTCCACGGTGGAGGACCGGCGGTACCGCCGGATGCTGTGGGACGACGTGCGGGTGGCCAAGGAGCGGCTGTCCCGGGCGCAAAGCGCCGAGCTGACCATCCCGCTGCAGAACACCGACGCGCACCTGACCCGCGAGGAGCTGGAGACGCTGGCCCGGCCGGTGCTGGAGCAGACGGTACGGGTGACCGAGGGCGCGCTGCGCTGGGCCAAGCTCGCCGAGGGGCGCCTCGCCGGGGTGTTCCTCGTCGGCGGGGCGAGCCGGACGCCCCTGGTGGCCACGCTGCTGCACCGGGCGCTGGGCGAGCCGCCGCTGGCCATCGAGCAGCCGGAGCTGGTGGTCGCGGAGGGCAGCCTGTTCGCGACGCCGATCGCGGCTACCCGGCGGCCCAACACGGTCATGTTCTCCGCCGTTCCGGCCGCCCCGGTGTCCGTGCCACCCGCGGGACCGAGGCCGGCCAGCGGGCCGCCGACGCCGCCGCTGCCGGTGTCGGTACCCCCGGGGCCGAGCCCGACCTCCGGGCCGCCGGCGCGGCCGGTGTCCGGACCACCGCGGCCGGTGTCGCCGCCGCCCCCGCCGCCGGTGCGGTCGATCCCGCCGCAGTCGGTCCGGGTGCCGCAGCCGACGCTGATCGCGCCGCGCCCGGCGCCGCGGCCGCCGGCCGTCGCGCCCCGCCCCGCGCGGACCTACCACCCGCGACCCAACCTGTTCCTGCGCTCGCTGCGGATCGCGATCATGACGGCTATCCTGATTGCGGTCCCGGTCGCCGCGGCGTATCTGGGCTTCCACCTCGCCCAGGGCACGCCGGCCTGGCCGCTCGATATCACGTGGTAAAGACGAGCCAGTTTCGCATTCCCCGACCCGAACGGTAGCGTGCTCCCATGGCTTCGATCGTCAGCGGCCACGGCGGCCAGCTCGCCCTGGAGGCGCTGCGCGCGTTCGGGGTGACCGAGCTGTTCACCCTCTCCGGCGGCCACGTCTTCCCGCTCTATGACGCGGCGCAGCAGGCCGGGGTACGGATCGTGGACGTGCGCCACGAGCAGTCCGCCGTGTTCGCCGCCGAGGCGGTGGCCAAGCTGCAGCGCCGGCCGGGCCTGGCGGTGCTCACCGCGGGCCCCGGCGTGACCAACGGCATCTCCGGTCTGACCAGCGCGCACTTCAACGCCGCGCCGGTGGTGGTGATCGGGGGCCGGGCGCCGGCGTTCCGCTGGGGCGCGGGCAGCCTGCAGGAGCTGGACCACCTGCCGCTGGTCACGCCGGTGACCAAGCGCGCGGTGACGGTGTTCGAGACCGACGAGATCGCCGGCGCGGTACGCGCGGCGGCGACGGTGGCGATGACCGCGCACCGGGGGCCGGTGTTTCTGGACTTCCCGCTCGAGGTGATCTTCGGCGCGGGTACGGGGGAGGTGGGCGAGCCGGAGATCCCGGTCGAACGGCCCGACCCGGATGAGGTCGTCCGGGCCGCCACGCTGATCGCGGCGGCCCGGCGGCCGGTCATCGTGTGCGGCTCCGACGTGTACGGCGGCGACGCCATCGCCGCGCTACGCGAGGCGGCCGAGGCGCTGCGGGTACCGGTGTTCACCAACGGGATGGGGCGCGGCGCGCTACCGCCCGAGCACCCGCTCGCGTTCGCCAAGGCCCGCCGGGTGGCGCTGTCCGGCGCGGACCTCGTCGTCGTCATCGGTACCCCGCTGGACTTCCGGCTCGGCTTCGGCGACTTCGGTGACGCGCAGGTGGTGCACATCGTCGACGCGCCGGCCCAGCGCGCCACGCACGTGACCCCCGCCGCCGCCCCGGCCGGGGACCTGCGCGCGATCCTCGGCGGGCTGGCCGACTTCGCCGGCGACCGCGAGGACCACGCGGAGTGGATCGACACGTTGCGCGCGGCCGAGGACAAGGCGAAGGCGCGCGACGCGGAGGCGATGGCCGCCGACACCGACCCGATCAAGCCCGCCCGGGTGTACGGGGAGCTGCGCCGCGTCCTCGCCCGCGACGCGGTGACCATCGGCGACGGCGGGGACTTCGTCTCCTACGCGGGGCGCTACCTGGAGCCGAGCCAGCCCGGCGCCTGGCTGGACCCCGGACCGTACGGCTGCCTGGGCACCGGCATGGGCTACGCCATGGGCGCCCGGATCAGCTACCCCGACCGGCAGGTCTGCGTGCTCATGGGCGACGGCGCGGCCGGCTTCTCGCTGATGGACGTCGAATCCCTCGTGCGGCAGCGGCTCCCGGTCGTCATCGTGGTCGGTAACAACGGTATCTGGGGGCTGGAGAAGCACCCGATGAACGCGATGTACGGCTACGACGTCGCGGCCGACCTGCAACCCGGGCTGCGCTACGACGAGGTGGTGCGGGCGCTGGGCGGGGCGGGGGAGACCGTCATCCGGGCCGGCGACCTGGGAGGCGCGCTGGACCGGGCCTTCGACGCCGGCGTGCCGTACCTGGTCAACGTGCTGACCGATCCCGCGGACGCATACCCCCGTTCGTCGAACCTCGCCTAGCTGTCGTCTTCGGGCTTCTCCTTCTTGCGCAGCTCCTCCTCGCGCTTGCGCAGGTCGTCCTCCCAGAGCCGGAGCATCTCCTCGTCTTCGCGGCGGCTGCGGGTCGCCATCCGGTTGAGGAACTCCGGGTCGTCGTCGGGCGCGAGAGGACGGCCGGGGGCCGGGTACATGGGCGGATCGGCCGGTGCCGCGGCCTCCCGCTCCGGGCGGCCGGCAACGAACCAGGCGATCGGGCCGATCGGCGAGAACAGCAGGATGAGGAACACCCACACGCCGCGGGGCAGCGCGCGGATGCGGTACTCCTCGACCGACAGGCAGTCGATCAGGGCAATTACGAGCAGCGCCAGGTCGGCGAGGGCGAGCAGGGGGAAGAGGCGACCCATGCTTTCAAGGTAGTACGACCAGCGCCGTCCCGAGTACCACGAAGCCCGCCACCGCGAGCGCGAGCAGCGGTAAGTCCCCCGGCGCCGGGCGGTCCCGGGCGTGTCCGAGGGCCTGGATCCGGCGTTGCCCCACGACGAGTACCGCCAGCCAGAACGGCACGGCCAGCGCGGCACCCGGCCCGGCGAGGCGCAGGAAGAGCAGCGTGACCACGGTGGCCGCGAGGACCGTGCGCCGCCAGGCCAACCGGGTGCGCTCCCGCTGGGCACCGGGCGGCTGGGTCACCGGTGCCCCGGCAGTACGGCCGCCACCACGAGCAGCACGGCGCCCAGCGCGACGGCCACCGCCAGTACTCCTGGAAAGCGCGAGGCCGGAAGCGGCTCGCCCCGCCGCATGGCCCGTTCGGTGCGGGCCCAATGGTCGACCGCCCGCAGCGCGACCGCCGCGCCGAGCAGCATCAGCGTCACCGCCAGCACCTCGCGCAGGTGCGGGATCCCCAGCGCGGGCAGGAAGCCGGCCACGGCCAGGCCACCGCCGACCAGCGCGAGCGCGGTGCGGATCCAGGCCAGGAACGTGCGCTCGTTGGCCAGCGAGAAGCGGTAGTCCGGCGCGACGTCTCCGGCGTCGGGAGTATCCGCGCCGAACCACCTCCGCAGCGCGCCGATCACGAAATGCATTATCCCGGCCGGGCCGGCGGTGGTTGACTCGGACCGTGCCGGACCTCGATCCCGCCGCGCTGCTCGCGGCATACGACACGCAGTTGCGCGGGCATCCGCCCGACCCGCTTCCGGTCGGCTGGCGGGTGGAGCGGGACGGGCCGGTGGTGCGCCAGTTCATGGGCGATGGCGGTGGCTTCGTCGGGTACCGCTCGGTGGCCGACCTGCCGCCCGACGAGCTGGACGCGCTCATCGCCCGGCAACGCGACGTCTTCGCCGCCCTGGGCCAGCAGGTGGAGTGGAAGTGGCACGCCCACGACCGCCCGGCCGACCTGCCGGACCGGCTGCGGGCCGCCGGGTTCGCGCCGGAGGAGCCGGAGACCGTCGTGGTCGGGCTGGCCGAGCCGCTGGCGGCCGAGCCGGTGCGGCTCCCCGACGGGGTACGGCTGCGGCCGGTCACCGAGCGGGTGGACCTGGACCGGATCGCGGCGCTGGAGGGCGAGGTCTGGAGCGAGGAGCGGACCTGGCTGGCCGAGGGGCTCGCGGCCGAGCTGGCCGCCGGGCCGGACCGGATGACGATCCTGGTCGCCGAGGCCGGCGACACCGTGGTCAGCGCCGGGTGGGTGCGCTACATGGCGGGTACCGACTTCGCGTCGCTGTGGGGCGGGGCGACCCTGGAACGCTGGCGCCACCAGGGCATCTACCGCGCCCTCGTGGCCGCCCGGGCCCGGTTGGCGCTCGACCGGGGGTACGGGTACCTGCAGGTCGACGCGTCCGACAACAGCCGGCCGATCCTGCAGCGCCTCGGGTTCGTGGCGCTCACCGTCACCGTGCCGTACGTGTTCACCCCGCCGGCTCGGCCGGACGCGGCTGCGGCAGCGGCGGACCGGCCTCCGGCGGGTGGGCCTGCGGATCCGGCGTCGGACCGGTGAAGTCCCGGGCACGCCGGCGCCCCTGCGCATCCCCGCCGAACACCCGCGCGTCGATGTCCGTCACCGGCAGCGGGCGGGTCCGGTCGCCGTCGCCGGTCGGACGGACCTCGGCGCCCACCTCGGCGCGGACCTTCGGCAGCGCCTCGGGATGCTGCTCGCGGAGCCAGGCGATGAGCCGTTCGCGCACCAGGCAGCGCAGGTCCCACAGGGTCGGTGCGTCGGCCGCGCTGACCAGCGCCCGGACCCGGACGTTGCCCTGCACCGCGTCGGTGACCTGCAGCACGCTGACCCGCCCGTCCCACATCGGGCTGTCGGTCACCAGCGCGCGCAGCTCGTCGCGCATCTGCTCGACCGGTACCGCCCAGTCGAGGTCGAACTCGATCGACCCGAGCAGCGACGCCTCCCGCCGGGTCCAGTTCTCGAACGGGTTGCCGGTGAAGTACGAGGTCGGCAGGATCAGCCGGCGGTCGTCCCAGATGTGCAGCACCACGTAGGTCAGCGTGATGTCCTCGATGCGGCCCCACTCGCCCTTGACCACGACGACGTCGTCGAGGCGCAGCGACTTGCCGAAGGCGAGCTGCAGCCCGGCGAAGACGTTGCCGAGCAGGGCCTGCGCGGCGAACGCGACGACCGCGGCGGCGACCCCGGCGGAGGCCAGCACGCTCGTGCCGATCAGCCGCGCTTCCCGGAACGTCATGAGCATCGCGCCGATCGCGACCACCGCCACGGTGACCGCGGTGAACCGCCGGACCACCTGGACCTGGGTGTGCACCGTCCGGGCCTGCTGGTTGTCCTCGACGTCCGTGCGGTACCGGATCAGCGCCAGGTCCTCGACGACGAACAGCAGCCCGGTGAACAGCCAGGCGGTGGCGCCGATACCGATCAGGTCGAGCAGGTGGATGACCGGGCCCCGCCAGGCGCCGGTCAGGCCCGACCCGCGCAGCCCCAGGTCGAGCGAGTAGACCACGATGATGAGCTGGATCGGCCGGTGGCTGCGCGCGGCCAGCTCCGCGACCAGCCGGGCCCGGCGGCCGATCCGGACCAGTACCGCGTGCAGGAGCTGCACCACGACCAGGCTCCCCGCGCACAGGCCCAGGACGATCGCGAGTCGGGTCAGCGCGTCCGCCACGGGCGTGACGCTACCCCCACACCAGCCGGATCCCGTGAGGGTTGTCACGCCGGCCCGACCGGCGCGCCAACCTACTCGCGGGTAACGTGGCGTCAGCAACGCGACGGGCCCCTGGAGTTGACCCGTCCCCCGGCACGCGTAAGGCTCTGCACCACCGCCGCTCGATCAGGAGGTCGTCGAAGCGCATGAACATCGTGGTCCTCGTCAAGCAGGTGCCGGACTCCGGTGCCGACCGCGCCCTGCGCCCGGACGACCAGACCGTCGACCGGAGCTCGGCGACCAACGTGATCAACGAGATGGACGAGTACGCCATCGAGGAGGCGCTCAAGCTCCAGGAGGCGCACGGCGGCGAGGTGACCATCCTCACCGTCGGGCCGGGGCAGGCCGTCGAGGCCATCCGCAAGGCCCTGCAGATGGGGCCGGACAAGGCCGTCCACGTGGTGGACGACGCGATGCCCGGATCGTGCGCGGTGGCCACCGCGAAGGTGATCGCGGCGGCGGTCCGTTCGCTCGACCCCGACCTGGTACTGGCGGGGGCCGAGTCGACCGACGGGCGGGTCCAGGTGATGCCGCAGATGATCGCGGAACGCCTCGGCATCGCCGCCCTCACCGGCGCGCGCAAGCTCACCGTCGACGGCGCGACGCTGACCGTCGAGCGGCAGACCGAGGAGGGGTACGAGGTGCTCAGCGCCAGCACCCCGGCCGTGGTCTCGGTCTGGGACACGATCAACGAGCCCCGGTACCCCTCGTTGAAGGGGATCATGGCGGCCAAGAAGAAGCCGATCCAGACGCTGTCCCTCGCGGACCTGGGGATCTCCCCCGACGAGGTGGGTTTCGCCGGGGCGACCAGCCGGGTCGTGGACTCGGCGAAGCGGCCGCCGCGGCAGGCCGGTACCAAGGTGACCGACTCGGGGGACGGCGGCACGCAGCTCGTCGAGTTCCTCGCGTCCGAGAAGTTCGTCTGAGGGGGAGAGATGGCTGAGGTACTCGTTGTCGTCGAGCACTCCGGCGGCGTCCTCAAGAAGGTGACGCTGGAGATGCTCACCCTCGCCCGCCGCCTCGGCGAGCCGGCCGCGGTCGTGCTCGGCGGGCCGGGCGCCACCGAGCCGCTGGTCAGCCGGCTTGGTGAGTACGGCGCACTGAAGGTGTACGCCGCGGAGTCCGAGGACCTGGCCGGTTACCTCGTCGCGCCGAAGGCGACGGTGCTCGCCGAGCTGGTCCGCTCGGCGTCTCCGGCCGCCGTCCTGCTCGGCTCCACCCAGGAGGGCAAGGAGATCGCCGGGCGGCTCGCGGTCAAGCTGGACAACGGCCTGCTCACCGACGTGGCCGACCTGGCCGAGGACGGTACCGCCACGCAGGTGGTTTTCGCCGGCTCCACGATCGTGCAGTCCCAGGTGACCAAGGGGCTGCCGCTGGTGACGGTCCGGCCGAACTCGCTGACCCCGGCCGCCGCGCCGGCGACCCCGTCGGTGTCCACTGTGGACGTCGCGGTCACCGACGCGGACAAGCTGGTCCGGGTCGTCGAGCGGGTGACCGAGCAGAAGGGTTCCCGCCCGGAGCTGACTGAGGCCTCGATCGTCGTGTCCGGCGGCCGGGGCGTGGGCAGCGCGGAGAACTTCACGCTGGTCGAGGAGCTGGCCGACCTGCTCGGCGCCGCCGTCGGCGCGTCCCGCGCGGCCACCGACTCCGGCTTCTACCCGCACCAGTTCCAGGTCGGGCAGACCGGCAAGACCGTCTCCCCGCAGCTCTACGTCGCGCTGGGCATCTCCGGGGCGATCCAGCACCGCGCCGGCATGCAGACCTCCAAGACGATCGTCGCGGTCAACAAGGACGCCGAGGCGCCGATCTTCGAGCTGGCCGACTTCGGCGTGGTGGGCGACCTGTTCAAGGTGGTACCGCAGGCGGCCGAGGAGATCCGCAAGCGGGCCTGACCTACCGCAGGTGGAACCGCTCGTCGACCGCGAGCGCGGCCAGCTGGGGCACCGGGAACGGCAGCGCGGCCAGGGCCGGGGCGTTCTCGTCGAAGCGCCGGCTCTGGGCGATGAAGACCACCGTGCCGTCCGGGTGGCGGTAGCCGGCCCACTGGTCGAGGCGCCGGTCGCTTCCGGTCACCTGGGTCACCACGCCGACCTTCAGGCTGCCCACGGTGACCACGGTGCACTCGCCGGTCATCCCCCAGAACCGCAGCGTGAGCGTGCACGGGTCCCCGGTCATCTCGTTGCCGGCCCCGTGCACCTCGGCCACGACCTGGCCGGTACCCCCGCCCCGGGTGACCGCGGCCCGGGCCAGGTAGTCCCAGACTTCGACCCCGTTGACCCGGTCGGCGAACTGCGCCTCATGGAAGCGTCGGCCGGGCTGGTCCGGCACGGCGTAGCCGGCCGGTACCGCCTTGGTGAGCGCGTCGAGGAGCTGGACGCCCTGCTCGTAGCGGGTACCGGCGGTGGCCGTGCGGTCCTGCTGCGGCCGGCCGTCCGGCCCGGTCGGGAACGGCTGGGCCGTGCCGGCCGGGGTCGGCGGCGGGGGCGAGGCGACGTGCACCGAGGCGCTGGAACCGGGGTGCACGGTCACCGGCCGGGTCTGCGGAGCCGGTAGCGCGGTGGCGGTGACCGCGATCGTGGCCGCCAGCGCTCCCGAACCGGCGCCCACCCACAGCACCCGCCGCCGCGCCCGCGCCCGCCGTGCCACCCGCACCATCGTCGCCGAGCTCATCGGCGGCGGCGGGGTGCTGGCCGCCATGCTGTCGCGCAGCACGTCCCGCAGCATCTGCTCCGTCATCAGGCTCCCTCCTTCAGTCCAGGCGCCCCGGTCGGCGCCAACAGCAGGCCGCGCAGCGTCTGCAGGCCCTTGGCCGCCTGGCTCTTGACCGTGCCGGTCGAGCAGCCGAGCAGCTCGGCGGTCGCCTCGATCGACAGGTCCTCCCAGTAGCGCAGGACCAGCACGGCGCGCTGGCGGGGCGGTACGGCGGCCAGCGCCTCCAGTACCACCAGCCGGCTCTCCGGCGCGTCGGGCGGCTGGGACCGCTCGGTGAGCGTGTCGGTGCTGCGTTCCCGCCGCCACCAGCCGCGCCGCCGCTCGTCCAGGAACGTGCGGATCAGCGTCTGCCGGACGTAGGCGTCGAGCACCTCGTGCCGGGAGATCCGGTTCCAGGCCAGGTAGAGCTTGGTGAACGCGGTCTGGACCAGGTCCTCGGCCCGGTGCCAGTCGCCGCACAGCAGGTACGCCGTGCCCCGCATGGCGTCCGAGCGCGCCGCGAAGTACTCGGCGAACGCCGTGTCCCGGTCACTCATGCGACCTCCCCGTCCGTCCCGTCGAGGTAGGCACGCCCGGTCGGGTCGTCCAGGTTGCCTCGGATCGAGCGCGGTGGAGCAGTCCGCGGCTCTTCATCGACCGCAGGGTATGCCCTGCGACGTGCCTGGCGAGGACCCGTACGCCGTGCAGAGGTGGCGTGACCGGCTGTCCGGCGGGGCGGGTCGTTAGGCTTGACGGCGATGGCCTACCTCGATCACGCCGCGACCACCCCGATGCTGCCGGAGGCGGTGGACGCCTACGTCGCGGCGTCCGGGACGATCGGCAACGCGTCGTCGCTGCACGCGGCCGGGCGGCTGGCCCGGCGCCGGGTCGAGGAGGCCCGCGAGCAGGTGGCCGCGGTGCTCGGTGCCCGGCCGTCCGAGGTGATCTTCACGGGTGGGGGTACCGAGAGCGACAACCTGGCGGTCAAGGGCATCTTCTGGGCCCGCCGGGCGGCCGACCCCGCCCGGACCAGGGTGGTCGCCGGATCGGTGGAGCACCACGCGGTGCTCGACGCGGTCGGGTGGCTCGGCGCGCACGAGGGCGCGACGGTGTCCTGGCTGCCGGTCGGCGCGGCCGGCCGGGTCCGGCCCGAGGAGCTGCGCGCGGCACTCGACGACGACGTCGCGCTGGTGACGTCGATGTGGGCGAACAACGAGGTCGGTACCGTCCAGCCGGTCGCCGAGCTGGCCGCGCTGGCCGCCGCGCGCGGCGTGCCATACCACACCGACGCCGTGCAGGCGGTCGGGCAGGTACCGGTCGACTTCGCGGCGAGCGGGGCGGCCGCCCTGACCGTGTCCGGGCACAAGCTCGGCGGCCCGGTCGGGGTGGGCGCGCTGCTGCTCGGCCGCGACGTGGCCTGCGTACCTCTGCTGCACGGCGGTGGCCAGGAACGCGACGTGCGCTCCGGCACCCTCGACGTGCCGGGCATCGTGGCGTTCGCCACGGCGGTGGAGGTCAGCGTCAAGGCCCAGGTGGAGCGGGCGTACCGGCTGGCCGCCCTGCGCGACGAGCTGATCGCCAGGGTCCGGGCGGCGGTGCCCGAGGCGGTGCTCAACGGCGACCCGGTGGACCGGCTGCCCGGCAACGCGCACTTCTCCTTCCCCGGCTGCGAGGGCGACGCCCTGCTCCTGCTCCTGGACGCCGCCGGGGTGGCGTGCTCGACCGGTTCGGCCTGCTCGGCCGGCGTGGCGCAGCCCTCCCACGTGCTGCTCGCCATGGGCGCCGACGAGAGCCGGGCCCGCTCGTCGCTGCGGTTCACGCTCGGGCACACCTCGACCTCGGCCGACATCGAGGAGCTGGTCGCGGCGCTGCCGGGTGCGGTGGAGCGGGCCCGGCGCGCAGGCGTCGCGAAATCCCGGCGCTGAGCCACGTTGGCCGTGCTCGCCTCCGCAAAAACCCATCAACGGACATTCCGGGTCGCGCCGCTTCGCCCGGCGACCCGGAACGTCCGCCGGCTGCGCTCGGCCGCTCGGTAGTCTTGTCGCCATGCGTGTCCTGGCCGCCATGTCCGGGGGAGTCGACTCCGCCGTCGCCGCAGCGCGCGCGCTCGACGCGGGGTACGACGTGACCGGCGTGCACCTGGCGCTGGCGCGCAACCCGCAGACGTACCGGTCCGGCGCGCGCGGCTGCTGCACGCTGGAGGACGCCCGCGACGCGCGGCGGGCGGCCGACGTGATCGGCATTCCGTTCTACGTCTGGGACCTCGCCGAGCGGTTCCACGAGGATGTGGTGGACGACTTCGTCGCCGAATACGCGGCCGGCCGTACCCCCAACCCGTGCCTGCGCTGCAACGAGAAGATCAAGTTCGCCGCGGTGCTGGACCGGGCGCTGGCCCTGGGGTTCGACGCGGTGGTGACCGGCCACCACGCGCGCCGCGACCCGCAGGGCCGGCTGCGGCGCAGCGTGGATCTGGCCAAGGACCAGTCGTACGTGCTCGCGGTGCTGACCCCCGCCCAGGTCGCCCACTCGATCTTCCCGCTGGGTGACTCGACCAAGGCGCAGGTGCGCGCGGAGGCCGCCGCGCGTGGCCTCGCGGTCGCCGGCAAGCCGGACTCGCACGACATCTGCTTCATCGCCGACGGCGACACCCAGGGCTGGCTGCGGGCCCGGCTGGGCGAGGCGCCGGGCGACATCGTGGACGGCCGGACCGGCGAAGTGCTGGGGCGCCACTCCGGGGCGTACGGCTTCACCGTGGGGCAGCGCAAGGGGCTCGGGCTGGACCGGCCGGCGGCGGACGGGCGGCCCCGGTACGTCCTGTCGATCACGCCGGTGACCAACACCGTGACCGTGGGACCGGCCGAGGCACTGGCGGTCTCGGTCGTGTACGGTGACCGTCCACTGTGGACCAGACCGTCCCCGGCGTCGGTCGACGTGCAGCTACGGGCGCACGGCTCGGTGGTGCCGGCGTCGGTGCGCGTCGACGGCGGGCGGCTGGTCGCCACGCTGGCCCGGCCGGTGCGCGGGGTGGCCGCGGGGCAGGCGATCGTCGGGTACCAGCCCGATCCGGACGGCGACATCGTGGTCGGCTCGGCCACGATCAGCCACGCCGAGGGCCTGGTCGCAGCGTGAGCGCAGCGGCGCTGCCCAGGGGAGCAGAAGGGCACAGCGTGAGCGCGTCGCGAAGCGAACCAGGAGGCTCAGTGAGCGCGGCGGCGCCGTGGCGTGGCTTGAGCCGCACGACGGGCCGGCGGAGCCGGTGCGCGGCGTGGGGCGATGGCCGCGCCTCTGGGCGGCGTCGCGAAGCGAACCAGGAGGCTCAGTGAGCGCACTGCCCTGGTCGGTCGGGTCGGCAACCGGCATCGGGTCGCTGCCCGGCACCGATGTCGTCGAGGCGCTGCGGATCGTGTTCGGCGAGGTGCCGCTGCCGTACCTGCCCGAGCTGCCGGCGCGCGGACCCGGCGCCGACCTCGTCGGGCGCACCGCCGGCCTGCTCGTGGACCTACCCGTCGACCTGTATGCGGGGCGCTGGCGGGCCGCCGCCCGGCCCGGGCGCGACCTGCGCCGCACGGCCGACCTGTGGGAGCGCGACCTCGACGCTCTGACCGAGCAGGCCGAGGGGTACGCGGGGCCGCTGAAGGTGCAGGCGGCGGGGCCGTGGACGCTCGCGGCCGCGCTCCAACTCCCGGTCGGCGGTGCCCTGCTGCACGACGCCGGAGCGATCCGGGACCTGACCGCGTCGCTGGCCGAAGGGCTGGCCGGGCACGTGGCCGAGGTGCGCCGGCGGGTACCGGGCGCGGCGGTGGTGCTCCAGGTCGACGAGCCGACGCTGCCGACGGTGCTGGCCGGGCGGGTGCCGACCGAGAGCGGGTTCAGCACGCTGGCGCCGGTCGAGGAGCCGGTCGCGCGCGACGCGCTGGCCGAGGTGGTCGCGGCGGCGGGGGTACCGGTCGTGGTGCACTGCTGCGCGCCGGCGGTACCGGTCGCGCTGGTCCGGTCGACCGGTGCGGTCGGGGTCGCGCTGGACCTGTCGCTGGTCTCCGCGCTCGACCCGCTCGGCGAGGTGCTCGACGCCGGCTTCGGGCTCTTCGCGGGGGCGTTCGCCGCCGTCGGCCCGCCGCCGGACCCGGACCGCGTGGCGGGCACCGTGCGGGAGCTGTGGAGCAAGCTCGGGCTGCCGGCCGACCGGCTGCCCGAGCAGGTCGTGGTGACGGCGGCGTGCGGCGCGGCCGGGGCCTCGCCCGCGGATGCCCGGGCCGGGCTGCGCACCGCCCGGGAGGCGGCACGGCGGCTGCTGGACTGATCTGTCGGACCCAGCGGCTAAGTTTTCGGGTATGGAAGCGCAGGAGGTAACCCCGGCCCAGGTGGCCTCGGCCGGCGCCGAACCGCCGGTCGAGGTCAAGGAGCGCCACGCCGCCCTCAGCACCGAGATCGACGACAATCAGTACCGGTACTACGTGGTGAGCGCCCCGACGGTGTCCGACGCCGAATACGACGCGATGCTGCGCGAGCTGGCGGCGATCGAGGAGCAGTACCCGGCGCTGCGCACCCCGGAGTCGCCGACCCAGCGCGTCGGCGGGACCTACTCCACGCTCTTCACCCCGGTCGCGCACGCCGAGCGGATGCTGAGCCTGGACAACGTGTTCACCCTCGAGGACCTGGCGGGTTGGGTCGAGCGGGTGGAGCGCGACGCGGGCGGCCCGGTCAGCTACCTGTGCGAGCCCAAGGTCGACGGGCTGGCGGTCAACCTCACCTACGAGCACGGCCGGTTGATCCGCGCGGCGACCCGGGGGGACGGGCGCACCGGCGAGGAGGTCACCGCCAACGTCCGCACGATCCGCGAGGTGCCCGAGCGGCTCACCGGGCCCGACGTGCCGGAGTTCGTGGAGATCCGCGGCGAGGTCTACCTGCCGCTCGCCGGCTTCACCGAGCTCAACGCGGCGCTCAACGCCGCCGGGGACCGCCCGTTCGCCAACCCGCGCAGCGCCGCGTCCGGCAGCCTGCGCCAGAAGGACCCGCGGATCAGCGCGTCCCGGCCGCTGCACCTCGTGGTCCACGGGATGGGGGCCCGGCGCGGCTTCGACCCGGTCAGCCAGTCCCACGCCTACGAGGCGATGAAGGGGTGGGGGCTGCCGACCAGCGAGCGCTGGCGGGTCCTGCCCGACCTCGACGGCGTCCGCGGATACGTCGACGAGTACGCCGCCCAGCGCCACAAGGTCGAGCACGAGATCGACGGCGTCGTGATCAAGGTGGACCAGATCTCGATCCAGCGCCGGCTCGGCTCGACCAGCCGGGCGCCGCGCTGGGCGATCGCGTTCAAGTACCCGCCCGAGGAGGTCAACACCAAGCTCGTGGACATCCGGGTCAACGTCGGGCGCACCGGCCGGATCACCCCCTACGCGGTGCTGGAGCCGGTCCGGGTCGCGGGTTCCACGGTCACCTTCGCGACCCTGCACAACGCCAGCGAGGTGGTCCGCAAGGGCGTACTGATCGGCGATGTCGTGGTGCTGCGCAAGGCCGGTGACGTGATCCCGGAGATCCTCGGCCCGGTCGTCGACAAACGCGACGGCAGCGAGCAGGCGTTCGTGATGCCCGCCCGCTGTCCCGAGTGCGACGCCCCGCTCGCGCCGGCCAAGGAGGGCGACGTGGACATCCGCTGCCCCAACAGCCGGTTCTGCCCGGGGCAGCGCCGCGAGCGGCTGTTCTACCTGGCCAGCCGCGGCGTGCTGGACATCGAGGCACTGGGCTACAAGGCCGGCGCCGCCCTGCTCACCGACGGGGTGGTCCACGACGAGGGCGACCTGTTCAACATCGACGCCGACGCGCTGCGCCGCAGCGAGTTCTTCGTCAACAAGAACGGCACGCTCGGCACCAACGCCACCAAGCTGCTGACCAACCTCGAGGAGGCGAAGACCCGCCCGCTATGGCGGTTCCTGGTCGCGCTGTCCATCCGGCACGTCGGCCCGACGGCGGCGCAGGCGCTGGCCCGCCACTTCGGCTCGATCGACGCCATCCAGGCCGCGGCCGCCGCCGACGAGATCGCCGGGGTCGAGGGGGTGGGCCCGACGATCGCCGAGTCGCTCAAGGAGTGGTTCGCGGTCGACTGGCACCGGGAGATGGTGGAGAAGTGGCGGGCGGCGGGGGTACGGCTGGCGGAGGAGCGCACCGACGACGGCCCCCGGCCGCTGGAGGGGATCACCATCGTGGTGACCGGCAGCCTGACCGGGTACTCGCGCGACGAGGCGGCCGAGGCGATCAATGTCCGGGGCGGCAAGGCCAGCGGCAGCGTGTCGAAGAAGACCGACTTCGTGGTGGTCGGGGAGTCGCCGGGGTCCAAGTACGAGAAGGCGGTGACGCTGAAGGTGCCGATCCTCGACGAGGCCGGGTTCACCGCGCTGCTCACCGAGGGGCCGGAGGCGGCCCGGCGGGTCGCCCGGGTGGGCGAGTGAGCTCCGCCCGGCAGCTCCGGCCCCGCGGTCCGGCCTGAGCCGGGCCGCGGGCCGGAGCGGCTCAGGCCGGGTTTGCGAACGACGTCAGCGTCTCGTAGCCCGACGAGTGCCCGTCGGTGCCCACCGGGCGCCGGGCGGCGAGCAGCTTCGCGGTGTTCGGCAGGTCCGTGCCCAGCCGGGTTCGCAGCGCGTTGAACCCGACCTCCCAGTACGAGCCGGTACCCCGGTGGATCGTGCCGCCGCACAGCCACGACGGTGCCGCCGCCCCGAGCTCGTACCGGGCGTGGAACTCCAGGCCGGCCGCGAACCGGGTCTTCTGCTCGCCCCACAGGTCCACGCCCTGGATCCGCGCCGTCTCGGCACCGTGGAACGCGGCGTTGAAGCCCATCGCGGTGTGCCCGAAGTCCCGGCAGGTCTCCTGGGCCAGCCCGTCGACCAGCGTCTTCTGCCCGTACCAGTACATGGTCAGGGACGCCCCGGTCTTCGCGCGGTTCGGTGGGGACTTCGGCGCCGGGCCGTCGGACGTGAGGTAGATGTACGCGGGTACCCGGCCCCGCCACAGCGCGACCGCCCGGTCGAAGGACCCCCGGTCGTCGAGGAACACCGCGATGCCCATCAGCGCGTCGGTCATGATCAGTTCCCAGTTGCCGTTGGCGCCCGAGCCCTTGATCAGCACCGGCAGGTACACGGTGCGCAGCATCGTCGCGAAGCGCGCCGCGCCCGGCCACCCGCCGGGGTACGTGTACCGGATCAGCTCCGCCGCCCGCGACCAGCCGGTACCGGCCCACCCAGTCTGTAGCGGCGCGTTGCTGTTGCTGTGCGTCTTGATCGTCGAGGACCAGGCGTCCATGATCTGGATCGCCTTCGCCGCGTACCGGGCGTCGCGCGTCACGTACCAGACCAGCGCGTCGGCGTACGCGGCCAACGCGTCACCGCGCTCGTCCGAGCAGCCGTTGTTGGGCCTGGAGTACGAACCGCACTCGACGTCGGCGCGCGGGTGGGGCGTGCGGGACAGCGAGGCGCTGCCCTTCGCCTTGTCGAGCGCGGACTTCCACGGCTGCGCGCCGGCCTGCGCCTTGGCCCGGGCGAAGTCGAGCTGCGCCCGGCTGACCAGCACGCCGGGGTGGACGAAGCCGCCGGCCGGCCGGGGAGCGGCGGCGGGACGGGTCTGTGCGAGGGCCACCGCGCCGGGCACGAGCAGTGCCCCGGCGACGGCAACGGTCAACCAGATGCCTCTGCGGCGTAGCATCCAGAATCCTCTCGGGGGTTGGGTGTCGCTCGGCGAGTGAGCCTAGGGATCACCGGACTCATCGACAAGGGCGAATCTCGTGACAGAGGGTCGCCGCCGGCCGCCCGCACCGGGCAAATAGACTTCCCGGGTCACCGCGCGCATGGGACGCTGCGCGGTACGTACCCGTGAAGCAGACATAGGGGGCATTCGATGGCCGCCATCTCCCGCGAGGAGGTAGCCCACCTCGCGCGACTTTCCCGCCTGGCGGTAACGGACGAGGAGCTGGACGTGTTCGCCGGGCAACTCGACGTGATCCTGCAGGCGGTCGCCCGGGTCGGTGAGGTGGCCGCCGCGGACATCCCGCCCACGTCGCACTCGGTACCGCTGACCAACGTGCTGCGCGAGGACATCATCGTGCCCGGGCTGAACCAGGTCGAGGCGCTGGCCGGCGCGCCGGATGCGCAGGAGGGACGGTTCCGGGTACCGCGGATCCTGGAGGAAGAGGCATGACCGAGTGCACCGAGCGCGGCGAGGGCCGCGAGGGCATGCGGAAGGCAGGCAGAGCATGACCGACCTGATCCGCAAGAGCGCCGCGGAGCTGGGTGCGCTCATCGCCGGGGGTGAGGTCTCGTCGGTCGAGGTCACCCGGGCGCATCTGGACCGCATCGCCGCCGTCGACGACCGGGTGCACGCGTTCCTGCACGTGGACCCGGAGGGTGCGGTGGCCGCCGCCGCCGCGGTCGACGATCGTCGGTCAAAAGGTGAGCCGCTCGGCCCGCTCGCCGGGGTTCCGGTGGCCGTCAAGGACGTGCTCACCACCAAGGGGGTACCGACCACCTGCGGCTCGAAGATCCTCGAAGGCTGGCGCCCCCCGTACGACGCCACGATCGTCACCCGGCTGCGCGACGCCGGCCTGGTGATCCTCGGCAAGACCAACATGGACGAGTTCGCGATGGGCTCGTCGACCGAGTACTCCGCCTACGGCCCCACGTACAACCCGTGGGACCTGAGCCGGATCCCGGGCGGGTCGGGTGGCGGCAGCGCGGCGTCCCTGGCCGCCTACGAGGCGCCGCTCGCGATCGGTTCCGACACCGGTGGCTCCATCCGGCAGCCCGGTGCGGTCACCGGTACCGTCGGCGCCAAGCCCACGTACGGCGGCACCTCGCGGTACGGGCTGGTCGCGTTCTCGTCGTCGCTGGACACCCCGGGCCCGTGCGCGCGCACCGTGCTCGACGCGGCCCTGCTGCACGCCGTGATCGCCGGCCACGACCCGCGCGACTCCACGTCGATTCCGGCGCCGGTACCCCCCGTGGTCGAGGCGGCCCGGCAGGGCGCGGCCGGCGACCTGTCCGGCGTGCGGATCGGGATGGTCCGCGAGTTCGGCGGCGAGGGCACCGAGCCCGGCGTGGCGGCGGCGGTCCGGGACGGCATCGAGGCGCTGGTCAAGCTCGGCGCCGAGCTGGTCGAGGTGTCCTGCCCGCACTTCACCTACGCGCTGCCGGCCTACTACCTCATCGCGCCGAGCGAGTGCTCGTCCAACCTGGCCCGCTTCGACGGGGTGCGCTACGGGCTGCGGGTCGGCGACGACGGTGTCCGCGCGCTGGAGGAGGTCATGTCGGTGACCCGGGAAGCCGGGTTCGGGCCGGAGGTCAAGCGCCGGATCATCATCGGGACGTACGCGCTGTCCTCCGGCTACTACGACGCCTACTACGGCCAGGCACAGAAGGTCCGCACGCTGATCTCCCGGGACTTCGCCGCCGCGTTCGAGCAGGTCGACGTCCTGGTCGCGCCGACCACGCCGTTCGTGGCGTTCCCGATCGGTGCGCGCACCGCCGACCCGTACCAGATGTACCTGGCCGACCTGTTCACGATCCCGTCGAACCTGTACGGCGGTCCGGCCGTGTCGGTGCCCTGCGGGCTGTCCGAGGGCCTGCCGGTGGGCCTGCAGGTCATGGCCCCGACGATGGCCGACGACCGGATGTACCGGGTTGCCGCGGCGCTGGAGACGGTGGTGCCGCCGCCGGTGCCGCCAGCGTTGTGAGCACGGCCGTGGTGAGCACGACGAGGGGGCCTGAATCCCCAGGCCCCCTCGTGCTCCCTCACCCCCAGTGCCGTCCGACACCCCATCAGCCGGCCTGAGCTTGTTCCGGCAATACCCTCGTCCCGGGCGCCGAAACCCGGAGGAAGCAGCGAAACATGCCAACCACGACCGACTCCTACGAGGACGTGATCGCCCGGTACGAGCCGGTGATCGGGCTGGAGACGCACGTCGAGCTGGGTACCCGTACCAAGATGTTCTGCGGCTGCCCGACCGACTTCGGTGCCGAGCCCAACACCCAGGTCTGCCCGGTGTGCCTCGGCCTGCCCGGCAGCCTGCCGGTGGCCAACCGCGCCGCGATCGAGGCGACGATCCGGATCGGCCTCGTGCTGAATTGCTCGATCGCCTCGTGGTGCCGGTTCGCGCGGAAGAACTACTTCTACCCGGACATGCCGAAGAACTTCCAGATCAGCCAGTACGACGAGCCGCTGTGCGTGGACGGCTGGCTGGACGTGCTCGTCGAGGGGCAGACCGTCCGGGTGGGCATCGAGCGCGTGCACCTGGAGGAGGACACCGGCAAGACGCTGCACGTCGGCGGCGCCACCGGGCGCATCCACGGAGCGACGGAGTCGCTGGTCGACTACAACCGCGCCGGCATCCCGCTGGTGGAGATCGTGACCAAGCCGGTACCGGGTACCGGCGCGCTGGCTCCGGTGGTGGCCCGCGCCTACGTCACCGAGCTGCGCGAGATCGTGCGCGGGCTGGGCGTCTCCGACGTGCGCATGGAACAGGGCTCCCTGCGCTGCGACGTGAACACCTCGCTCAACAGGCCCGGCGAGCCGTGGGGCACCCGTACCGAGACCAAGAACGTCAACTCGCTGCGCAGCGTCGAGCGGGCGGTGCGCACCGAGATCCTCCGGCAGGCGGCGATCCTCGACGCGGGCGGCCGGATCGTGCAGGAGACCCGGCACTTCCACGAGGACACCGGCGACACCACGGCCGGGCGCAGCAAGGAGACCGCGACCGACTACCGGTACTTCCCGGAGCCCGACCTGGTACCGCTCGAGCCGGACCCGGCGTGGGTCGACGCGCTGCGCGCCGGGTTGCCCGAGTCGCCGCGCGCCCGCCGGGAGCGGCTGCAGGCGGCGTGGGGCCTGTCCGACCACGACATGCAGTCCATTGTCAACGCGGGCGCGCTCGGGCTGATCGAGGCCACGGTCGCCGCCGGCACCACCCCTGAGGCGGCCCGCAAGTGGTGGCTGGGGGAGCTGGCCCGCCGGGCCAACGAGAGCGGCGCCGACCTCGGCTCGCTCGCCACCCCGTCGCAGGTCGCCGAGCTGCAGCGGCTGATCGACGAGGGCAAGCTCACCGACAAGCTGGCCCGCACGGTGCTCGACGGCGTCGTGAGCGGCGAGGGTTCGCCGGCCGAGGTGATGGCGGCCCGGGGCCTGTCGGTCGTATCCGACACCGGCGCGATCGCCGCCGCGGTCGACGAGGCGATCGCCGCCAACCCGGACGTGGCCGCGAAGGTGCGCGACGGCAAGGTGGCCGCCGCCGGGGTCATCGTGGGCGCGGTCATGAAGGCGACGCGCGGCCAGGCCGACGCGAAGACCGTCCGCGACCTCGTGCTGTCCCGCCTCGGCGCCGCCTGACGCCGCGCTTGATCTACGGGTCAGCGGGGGACCGATGGGGACGGGGAGCCCGATGGCAGGGGGCTGTCCGTCGGGGGCGGGTTGAGGTTGTTCTTGATGACGTGGCGGTTGATGGAGGCCTGTGCCTCGCCGGTGCCGCCGAGGGTGATGTCGTCGTAGGCCTGCAATGCGCCGGTCGGGTCGAAGTAGAGCACCGACATCTCCAGTGGCGTGGGCTGCTCACCCTCCAGCCCGCGTAAGCCGGCGCCGCCGGTCGAGCCCTGCACCATCAGGAATGTCGGCTTCCCGCCGCTGCCGTGCAGCGTGCTCGTCTCCCGGTGGTGCAGGTGCCCGGCCAGCACCAGGGGTACCGAGCCGGGCAGCCCGCCGGCGCTCACCGGGTCGTGCACGATCCCGACGTCGACCTTCATCGGGTACCGGCGGATCGTGCTGGCCAGCTTCTCCCCGTTGGCGACCAGCGCGTCGGACTCCTGGTGGGCCGGCGCGCCCTCGACGTGCTGGGCGTGTCCCGACGTGCTCTTGTCCGGGGTGAACCGGGGGTCGCCGATGCCGGCGAGGGTCAGCCCGGCGACGCGCTGCACGGCGTTCTCCAGCACCACCGCGTTGCGTTGCCGGCCCACCGCGGCCGCGGTCAGCGCCGAGTCGTGGTTGCCGCGCACGTACACGTACGGCACGCCGAGGGTGCCGATCGAGTCGACGAAGGAGGACTCCGCGGGGGTACCCCAGTCGTTGATGTCACCCGTGTCGATGACCAGGTTGATCTGGTACTGCTGCACCACGGTCTGGATGATCGGCCAGGCGGCCGGGTTGAGGTGCAGGTCGGAGACGTGCAGGGCCCGGATGGTACCCGCGTCCGGCTGGTACACCGGCAGCGTGGAGACCGTGCCGTAGAGCCGGCTGACGTTGTTGACCAGCCGTTGCAGCTCCGCCTTGTACGCGTCGAACCGGTTGGCGATGCTGCGCGCGTCACCGATGACCGCCGGCGCGTTGGCCAGCAGGCCGTGGTACTGCGGCTCCTCCACCGCGTTGGGCCGGAACGTCGCCAGCGCGACGGCACCGGTCGCCCCGATGATCACCACCGCGAGGCCGCCGGTCCAGGCGATCCGCCGCATGTCCCGGTAGATCAACGCGGCGAGCGCCATCGCGCCGAGCACCGCGACCCCGGCGCTCTGGTAGGCCAGCCGGGTCACCCCGCGCTGCACGTCCGACACCGCGTCCTGGCTCGCCGCGTTGATCCCGTTGGGGCTGTTGACCAGCGCCTGGGCCCGCTTCTGGTCCAGCGCGTCGAGGTGCACGTCCAGGTGTACCGGGCCGCTGTGGCTGCGCAGGTCCAGCGAGCCGAGCGGGGGGATCTGCACCGAGGTACCCCCGGACAGCGACGGCCGCATCACGAACTGCACCGCGAACGGCCCGACATCCTGGTGTACCCGCCCGCCGAGCAGCAGCCCGATGCCGGCTCCCACGATCGCCACGAGGACCAGGCCGATCGCGGTGGCCGTCCGGCGCAGGACCTGCCGCTCGTGCGCCCATCGCCGGGTACGCCGGCCGGCGATCGCGACCCGCCGGCCCACCGCGGCGGCGTGCCGTCCCGCGTGGCGGCCCACGGTGACCGCCCAGCGTCCCGTGCCGCGTACCGCCGCCCGCCAGCTGACCATGGCCCCTATCATTACCCGATCATGTGGCCGGTCGCCCGTCAGGTCACCGCGCCGGCGCTGCCCTCGGGGACGATCCGCAGGATCTGGTCGTCGTCGGGCCCGGGCTTGCCGTGGCCGTCCTTGTTGGACGTGGTGATCCAGACCGAACCGTCCGGCGCGGGCAGAACCGTGCGCAGCCGGCCGTACTTCTTGGTGAGCAGCGGCTGCGGGGCGCCGAGGGTACTCCCGGCCTGGGTGAGCTGGACCAGGTAGAGCCGGGTACCGGTGAGGCATGCGGTGACCAGGATCCGGGCGCTGCCGCCGAGGCCGACGCAGCCGGCCTGATCGGGTCGCCAGGCGACCACCGGATCGACGTACCTCGGGTTGTTGGCCGCGCCCTCGGCCGCCGGCCAGCCGTAGTCCTTGCCCGGCTGGACCAGGTTGAGCTCGTCCCACGTGGTCCCGCCGCTGTCGGTGACGTAGAGGCGTTTCGCGGCGTCCCACGCCAGGCCCTGCACGTCGTGGAACCCGCCGGCCAGGGCGAGGCCGGCACCCGGGTTGTCCGGCGCCGGCTTGCCGTCCATGGTCAGCCGCAGCACCTTGCCGGCCAGGCTCGCGGGATCGGCGGCGAGCGCCGGGTTACCGGCGTCGCCGGTGCCGGCGTAGAGGAACCCGTCCGGGCCGAACCCGATCCGCCCGCCGTTGCCCGTGGCCCCGTGCGGGATACCGGTGAGAATCGGCACCGGGGTACCGCCCAGCGTGAGCTTGGCGATTCGGTTGTCCTGTGCCGTGGAGTAGTAGATGAAGATCGTCTGGTCGGTCTTGTAGTTGGGCGAGACGGCGAGGCCGAGCAGCCCGCCCTCGCCACCGTTGGCCACCCCGGCCACGGTCTGCACCGTGGTCACCGCCGCGCCGTCCGGCCCGGCGCTGGCCATCGAGATCCGCAACAGCCGGTTGGAGTCCCGCTCGGTCACCAGGGCGGTCCCGTCGGGCAGGAAGTCCAGCCCCCACGGCACGGCCAGGTGCTTGGCCACCACCTCGACCGCCGCCTGGGCGTCCCCGTTGGCCCCGCTCGCCGAAGGGGACGGGCTGGGCAGCTTCGGCGGGGCCCCGTTCTGGTCGGGCGGTGGCTTGCCGAACGTGCAGCCACCCAGCACGACCGCCGTCACCGCGAGCGCGGCGACCAGGCGTCCGGCGGCCTTGATGGCGGGGGTCACCGGCACAGCCTATCCGCGCCCCGCCCGCGCCCGTCGGACCGCCCGGCGGCGTGGGGTGGCATGCGGTGGCGCCCGCCGGGGTCCCCCGCGCGCCGCGGCGGGGCCTCGCGCGTGGCGGCCCCGAGCGGGCGCCGCGCGCCCGTACCCCGGCTATCGTCGGTACCCGTGAAGGTGTGGATCGCGCATGAGGCCGGCCTGCCGCTCCTGGCCGGCCTGCCCGACGACGTCACCGTCGAGCTGCTGGCCGCCGCAGACGCCCCGTTGCCGTCCGACCCGGCCAGGGTCGAGTTCTGGGTACCGCCGTTCCTGTCGTCGGGCAGCGTCGTTCACATCACCGAGAAGCTGGTCGATCTGCGGGTGGTGCAGCTGCTCTCCGCCGGCGCCGACGCCTGGGCCGGGCGGGTACCGGCGGGCGTCACGCTGCACGACGCCCGGGGCGTGCACTCCTCCTCCACGTCGGAGTGGATCATGGCGGCGATCCTCGCGTACCTGCGTGACTTCCCCGGCTTCATCCGGCACCAGGCGGCGCGGGAGTGGTCCTACGCCACGTACGCGCCGACCGACGAGCTGGCCGGCAAGCGGGTACTCATCGTGGGGGCGGGCGCGATCGGCGAGGCCACCGCGGCCCGGCTCGCCCCGTTCGACGTGTCGCTGACCCGGGTGGCCCGCACCGCCCGCCCCGGGGTACACGGCATCGACGAGCTACCCGACCTGCTGCCTGAGGCCGACGTCGTGGTGCTCATCGTGCCGCTGACCGACCAGACGCGGGGCATGGTCGACGCCGCCTTCCTGGCCCACATGCCCGACGGCGCGCTGCTGGTCAACGCCGCGCGCGGCCCGGTGGTAGACACCGCCGCGCTGACCGCCGAGCTGGCCTCGGGGCGGCTCGGGGCCGCCGTGGACGTCACCGACCCGGAGCCGCTGCCCGCCGACCATTCCCTCTGGGAGATGCCCAACTTCCTGCTCAGCCCGCACATCGCCGGCTCGGTCCGCGGATTGCTGCCGCGCGCCTACCGGCTGGTCGAGGAGCAGGTCCGGCGGTACCTGGCCGGCGAACCGCTGATCAACGAGGTGCACGACGGCTACTGAGACTCGGTCAGCTCCGTGCCGCTCACGGCGATCAGCTTCGGCAGGTCGGCGGGGCTGACGGCGGTCAGCGGTACGGTGGCGCCGCCGTCGAGCACGGCGACCACCCGCCGGCCCCGGGGCGCGAAACCGCTGATCCTGGCCCAGGGCAAGCGGCGCTGACCGAGCAGGGCGCGCACCGTGAGGCCGGACTCGTCGGCGTCGGTACCGGCGCGCCAGGCCCAGACCGCCAACGCGGCCGGGATGAGCAGGATCGGCACCAGGTACCACCGGAGGGTGGCCAGCGGGATCGCACCCAGGGTGGCCACCAGCCCGGCGACGGCCAGGCCGGCGTCGTGCCGGAACTTCACGCGCGGCATGGCGCCATCCTCGCATCCGGTCGTACCCCAGGCGCATACTCCCCTGCATGACGGTCCTGCTCACGATTGGTACGGGCAAGGGTCTGTTCCTCGCCACGAGCGGGGACGACCGCAAGTCCTGGGAGGTGACCGGCCCGCACTTCCCGATGAACGCGGTCTACGCGGCCGCGATCGACACCCGCGGCGGCACCCCGCGGCTGCTGGCCGGAGCCACCAGCCCGCACTTCGGGCCGAGCGTGGCGACCAGCGACGACCTGGGCGCTTCCTGGCAGGAGCCGGAGCGCGCCCCGGTGGCCTTCCCGGAGCGCACCGAGGCGTCCCTGGAGCGGGTCTGGCAGATCGCGCCGGCTCCGGCCAGCCAGCCCGGCCGGGTCTACGCGGGCACCGAACCCTCGGCACTGTTCGTCTCCGACGACGGCGGACGCACGTACGACCTGGTCGACGGCCTGTGGGACCACCCGCACCGGCCGACGTGGATGCCCGGCGGCGGCGGCCAGGCGATCCACACCGTCCTTCCCGATCCGCGCGACCCGGCGGTGATCCTGGTCGCGATGTCCACCGGCGGCGTCTACCGCACCGCCGACGGCGGCGCCACCTGGGCGCCCAGCAACGCCGGCATCAAGGTGTCGTTCCTGCCCGACCCGTTCCCCGAGTACGGGCAGTGCGTGCACAAGGTCGTCCGCGAGACGGGTGACCCCGACCGGCTCTACGCCCAGGTCCACCACGGCGTCTACCGCTCCGACGACGCGGGCGCCACCTGGCAGTCGATCGCCGACGGGCTGCCCACCGACTTCGGCTTCGCGATGGTCGCCCATCCCCGCCGGCCCGGCGTGGTCTACACGTTCCCGCTTGAGCGCGACGGGCTGCGGTTCCCGCCGGAGCGGCGGTGCCGGGTCTACCGCACGAGCGATGCCGGTACGAGCTGGGAGGCGCTCAGCGACGGGCTGCCTGAGCCGTTCTACCCGGCGGTCCTGCGCGACGCCATGTGCGCCGACGACGCCGAGCCGACCGGCGTCTACTTCGGCGCCCGCAACGGCTCCGTCTACGCCAGCCGCGACGAGGGCGAGTCCTGGTCTGTGGTGGCCGCGAACCTCCCCGACGTGCTGTGCGTCCGGGCCGCGACGGTATGAGCGAGCGGAGATGACGGTATGAGCGTGGTGGTGCTCGTGCCGGGGGTCCTGCGGGCCGACGCGGGCGGCACAGGCCGGCTCACCATCGAGGCCGAGAGCACGCTGGGCGCGGTGCTCGACGAGCTGGCCGAGCGCTTCCCCCGGCTGGAGCGCCGGATCCGCGACGAGCGCCGGCAGCTACGCCGGTACGTCAACGTCTACATCAACGGAGACGACTGCCGGTCGTTGGCCGGGATGGACTCGCCGGTGACCCCCGGAGCGGAAATCCAGGTGATCCCGAGCGTCGCCGGGGGCTGAACCGCCAGATCTTGGACGCTGACACCCCCCTCCGGCGGGTATTGAATTCGTAACCTCGATTCATGGGCAGTGATGTTGCAGGCCGCAGGCCGGTGCTGGATGTGTATGCGCGGTTGAGCAGGGCGTACAACGGGGAGACTATCCAGGTTGATGACCAGGTGGAGGTGTGCCTGGAGGAGCTGGCCGAGCGTGGCGCCGACGCGGGTGAGGTGTTCAAGGACAACTCGCTGTCGGCGTGGAAGCCCAACGTGGTCCGCAAGGACTGGGAGGCGTTGATGGGCCGGCTGGAGTCCGGCGCCTCCGACGGAGTGATCGTGTACGACCTGACCCGGTTCTCCCGCAAGATCCGGGAGGGGGAGCGGCTGGTGGAGTTGGCCGCGAAGGGGATCCGGGTGTGGTCGCTGTCGGGTGAGTACGACCTGACCACGGCGGACGGGCGGCGGCATTTCCGGGAGGCGAACGGTTTCGGGATGGATCCATTCCCGCACCGGGGTTTGGAACCTCCAGCCGTCGAACCTGGCATACGCCAACAACAACAAGCCTCCTTAGTCAGGAACATCGCTGGATTCCATATGGTCGATATCGACCGTCGCG